>Ga0080064_1000202_pt1 | contig 178303 bp, 183 predicted proteins | sample Subgrocontami54m_FD_69260 | JGI IMG/M metagenome (GOLD analysis project Ga0080064, IMG submission 69260) | Subsurface groundwater microbial communities from S. Glens Falls, New York, USA - GMW46 contaminated, 5.4 m (SPADES assembly) (version 2) ...
TCTCTCCTAAATAGTTAACCCTTCGTCTACCATCCACCCGCTCAGAGGCGTCGCGCCCTCGAAGTCAGTCATCTACCCCCGTATTCACAGAACACACTTACGATACTTACTGCCTGACCCCCCATTTTTCCTTGCAGGACGATGAGCGCCTTCGTGCGTGCATCCCATTTCCGTCGTGGCATGGCTGAACCTCCCTTGCTCAGCCATCAGTTTACTCGCTTAGCATGGCCTGTGTCTTAACGGGGGGCAGTATATTTTCTCCTGCTGCTCGGCAATCAGCTGTCCCGAATTCCACACTTTTACTTTTCCCTGTAGCAAATAATTAAATCTAATGAGTGTGGTTCAAGTGTGTTGAACACCTCTCCAAGATGCCAATGATTCGCACCAGGAGACTGCCCAATTACAGCCATACAGACCTCGGTAAGATATTCCAGTCCAGCTTTATTGCCTTCAATATGTACTTCCCTTGTCTTTTCGTCTAAAAATACTCGTAGACTGTGACCGTTTTTTTTCTTCACGTCTTGTGCAGGCATTTCATGCACTCCTCAAATGTTGGGGGACAGCTCTCGCTTGCTATCTAGCCCCGCCTGGCGGCTTGGGCCCTCGTCCACCACCGAGAGGCCACCACTCTTGTGTCCCATTAGGCCCCCCAATATCCCAATGGCTTCCACCATGCGTTCCCTCTGGATCAGGATGCCAGTGCCATATTTCACCAGTATCAGGATCAAGCCAGGTATTTGACTTTCCCTGAGGAACCCAATCAGTCGGTGGGTTCTCTGGAGTTGGAGGAGTCGTTTCTTGATTTCCTGATTTAGCCCTTAGAATACCGCTACCCGGTTGCCCCATGCCTTGCAGTCCCCCCTTGCCCTTCGTCGGTCCATCGAGGATGGTGGGGCCTGGTGCGAGGCCCGGTCGATCCCCGGGTGGGAAGGGGTGCAGGCCAGGCCAGATATCAATGATGGGGCCGGTCGAGGGAGGCTGCGGGGTGATATCGCCTTGCGGCCAGGGAGGGTGCGGGGGCACGGTATCGATGGTGCCCGGAAAGCCGCCTGGCATCGGGGCAATGGAGGTCGTGCCGAATGGATCGATATACGTCGTCGGGTTGTTGCCGACGTACGTGAAGAGATTGGGCCCATCGTCGTAGCCGGTGGGATCGCGTTGGAGGAAGCGGCCGAGGAAGGCACTGTAATACCGCGTGCGAAGGAAGATGAGCCCCGTCTCTGCATCGTATTCCCTGCCCGTGAAGAAGAAGCGATTGCCCACGGTCGAGAGTTGGGTGAGCGAGGAGGGGGTGGGCCACGCAAGCTGCGGGGTGCCAAAGGCATCGTAGGTGGTGCGCTCGATGACGGAACCGGTGCTGTCGGTGAGCGCGGCGATGGAGCCGAGGCCGTCGGCGTGATAATACGTGGAGGTGCGGCCGCGCGTCATCCGCAGGACTTCATCAATCCCGGGGCCGTAGACGTAGGTAGCGGTCAGGAGCGAGCCTTTGATCAGCTCACCAATGAGCTGATCGCCGTCGTACACAAAGTACGTGGTGGCGCCATCCACCGTCTTCGAGAGCCGTCGCCCAAATGGATCGTAGGTGTAGGTCGCCTCCTCCCCCTTGGGGCCGGTGGCTCGTGTGAGCCGGTTCTCACTGTCGTAGGCGAAGGTGGTGGTGCCGTCGCTGGTGAGGTTGCCAACGGCCCTGTCAGTGTGGATCGCGTCGGTCATGATGTAGGATTACAAGACCTGATCCCTTGTCTTAGGAGAGGTTGGCGAAGGATACAAGCCGTTATTCAGGTACCAGTTTCACGAATCCTGGCTCCTTCTCATGCCCTTGACTGCACTCCACACAGATCGGCTTATTCGTCGGTGTGGCCTTGATGAGGTTCAAGTGCAAGCTGCAGAATAACCGCCCGCACGACGAGCAGATGCCGCCCTCGCGCTGGGTGAATGCGCGGTTACATCGCGTACACCGAAACGGGGTGGTGAGCTCCATCGGGTCGCCTCAGTAGTTGCACGTGTTGGTCACACAACTGATCATGCAGCCGTACGAGGCGCCCGCCACGTACGAAAAGCCCACAGCCTGGATGGGTCGCACGACCTTCGAGACACCAGCCGCGGCTTGCCACACCTTGGGATAGAGCACCGAGATTGCACTGGGCACCTCCTGCACGATCAAGCCGCCTCCAGACCCTGGCTGGATCACCAGTTCGTACGGCAGATTCGAGGCGATCTGTGACCCCACGAAGAGCTGGGGGAAGCCCGGGGCGAACGTGTTGATGCAGTTGGTGTAGCATTCCGCCCATCCCTGACTGCACTGCTTCTCTGGCGTGCATTGCTTCTCTAACCCGAAGGGATCGATGAAGTTCACGGGATTGTTGTCCACGTACGTGTACAGGTTGACCCCGGCAGCTTCTCCAAGCGGATCCCGGCTCGTAAACCTGTCGATCCTTGGATCATAGTACCTAGCCCGATAATAATACACCCCCGTCTCCTGGTCATATTCCCTGCCCGTGAAGAAGAACCGATTGCCCACGGAGGAAAGCTGCGTCAGACTCGCCGGGGTGGGCCAGGCGAGCTGCGGCATCCCGAAGGCGTCGTAGGTGTAGCGTTCTACCATATTGCCGGTCGAGTCAGTCAGCACCACGATGGAGCCGAGGCCGTCGGCGTGATAATACGTGGAGGTGCGGCCGCGAGTCATGCGCAGCACCTCATCAATGCCTGGGCCGTAGACGTAGCTGGCCGTGAGAGCATTCTTCTTGAGTTCGCCGATGAGCTGATCGCCGTCGTAGAGGAAGGTGGTGGTCTGGCCGTTCACCGTTTTGCTCAAGCGCCGCCCGAACAGATCGTAGGTGTAGCTGGCGGTGCCGAAGGTGCCGGTCGCGCGAAGCAGGCGATTTTCCGAGTCGTAGGTATACACAATGGACTGTGGACTATTGACTATGGACTGCGTGCCAAGATTCCCATTCGCATCGTAGGTCAACTGGCTCGGGGCTCCGGGCGCTGGGCTGAGGGTCGTGTACTGATTCAAGGCGTTCGAGGTGTAGGACGTGGAGAGACTGCCCTGCTGCACCTGGGTGCGGTTCCCCACCGCATCATAGGTGTAGCTGGCCTTAGTCGTCGGCGCTCGGACGAAGGAGAGTTGCGAGAGCGGATCGTAGGTGAAGGTCAAGGGGACAGTCCCCTCCGGGGACAGTCCCCGACGCTCCGTCAGGCGGTTGCCGAGCGTGTCGTAGGTGTAGGCAAATGCGGCCAGCAGCGTTGGATTCATCAACGGGCCTGGCGCAGGCACCGGCGCAGGGTCCCCGCGGCCGCTTGGGGGTTTGGCCTGGGCCTCGGGCAGCCACCAGGCCGCCAGGGCGCGGACAAGCTGACGTAGCCGCGGCAGGGCTGCGGGAGCGCGGCTGACGCGGAGCAGCGGCGGCCCGGACGTGTGCTCTAGCCGCAGCAAGCGGTTGGCGGCGTCGTAGGTGGAGGTGGCCCGCGTGCCGTTTTCAAGGAGGAGGCTGGTGCGGCGCGAGAGGGCGTCATACGCGAAGCTGGCGATGGGCTGGCTGGCGCCGCGCTGCGTGATGTTGGTGAGGCGATTGAGCGCATCGTAGCGCGTCATCAGGGACAGGTTCGCGGCGGGGGCAGCCAGGACGGTGCGATTGCCGGCGCGGTCATAGCCATAGCGCACCGTGCTGGTGGGCCACGCGCCGGCGGTAGGATCGGTCACCGCGGTGACCACGCGATTGAGCGCATCGTAGGCGTACGAGAGCGCCGCATCCGCATCGGCGGCGGTGAGGAGCCGGCTGCCTGGGTCATACGTGTAGGTGGTCGTCTCCTCCGGGGTGACTTTCTGGCGCAGGCGATTCAGCGCGTCGTAGGTGAAGGTGCGGAGTGCGGCGTTCGGCGTGCGGAGTGAAATCAGGTTGGAGGCGGCGTCGTAGGTGTAGTCCTCGTGCGAGGCATCGGCGTAGGTCGTGTGCGTGAGGCGGTCGAAGTCGTCGTAGGCGTAGGTGGTGGGGTGGCCGTTGGCGTCGGTCAGCGTCGCTAGATTCCCGTTGGCGTCGTAGGCATTGGTGGTCACACCGGGTGGGGTGGCCGCGTCCGTGACGGTCTGGAGCAGATCACGCTCGTCGTAGGCAGAGGCGGTCACGTGGCCGGCGGCATCGGTCAGCGTGTCGCGATTGCCGTTGCGATCATACGTGAAGGCAGTGGTGTGGCCCAAGTCATCGGTGATGGAGGCGAGTTGATCCAGCAGCGTGTAGGTGTAGACGGTGGATTGCCAGTCGTCGGCCGGGTTGGTCGTACCCAGGGCCGGTGGCGGGCCGGGGAGCGTGGTAGTAGCTTGCCGATCCGCCTGGGCGAGGTTACCGTTGGCATCATACCGGTAGCGCGTCTCATACAGAAATGGCGAGGGAGCGATGGTGGTGGTGAGCTGGTTGAGGTCGTTATAGAGGAAGCGTGTCGTCGCACCGTTGGGGGTGGTGAGCGCGGTCACGTTGCCCACCGCATCGTAGCCGAAGGTGGTCCGCGCGGCCTCCGCCGAGCCATCGCCCGCGGTGAGCTTGGCAAGATAGCCGGTGCTCGGCTCGTACTCGTAGCGCGTGACGGCGCTGTTGGGATCGGTGACGGTCTCAACTTGGCCGGCGGAGTTGTGGGTGAACGTGGTGACCGGGGTTTGGCCGTCCACCTGCGGAGCGATGATCCGACGCAGGTTGCCATGTGATGGCCCGCCTAATTCGTAGTCGTAGGTGTAGGTGGTGAGGTTGCCGCGCGGGTCGGTGAGCGTTTTGAGTAAGTTGAAGCGCGGCTCGTAGGTGAACGCCGTCACCACATCAGCCGCGACGGAGCCGGGCAGTGGCTTGCGGCGCAGCTCGGTGAGACTGCCCTTCCCGTCGTAGGCCATGCGCAGCTCGTTGCCGCGGGGCAGCACGGTGCGCGTGCGGTTGCCGGCGGCGTCGTACTCATGCGTGGTCACGTAGACCGGCGGCTCCCCGGGCGGATTCCCGTCGGTAAACTGCTCCATCGTGGTGATGTGCCCCTCCGTATCAAACGTGTACCGCGTACGGAACCCTTTGCGGTCGGTCACCTCGGTGGTGGGTGGAGGCAGCGGCGCGGCCGCAACGGTCACCGTATTGCTGGTCGCTGCAGCAGTATTGGTGCCGGCCAGAACATAGCGCGCTTCGTACAGACCGGCGGCAGCGGTTTGTGGAACGGTGAAGGTGTTGGAGCCAGTGCTGGCCGTCGCAACGCTGAAGACTGCCACCGCTGGGCTGGTGGTGGGCACGTCATGCGGGTAGAGCCGAATCTGATCGGAAAACGTGGCGGACGGCACGGACCATGAGACCGTCACGGTAGCCCCGGGGCTAGCGGTGAGCGAATCGAGCGTGAGCCGATACCCCGGGTTGGCCGTACCATCCTGCGCGGGACAACTCGACGAGGAGGCGTAGGCGATCATCGAGGCGCCTGGGCCATACGTTTGCTGCCGCAGACAGTCGCGGCTGTCGTAGGCATTCGTCAGATATGTCTGGCCCTTGGGATCGGTGATGGAGATGAGGTTGTGCGTGGTGTAGGCGTAGGTCGTGGTGTGACCCTGCGGGTACTCCGAGGTCGCAGGGGTCGTCACGCTCACCAGATCTCCGGAGCCGTTGGGATCGTAGCCATAGCGGATCGTGCGGCCGAGATAGGTGATCGTCTCCAGCCGGCCTTCAGGCGTGTAGGCGAAGTCAATCGTGCGGCCGGTCGTGTCGGTGATCTGGAGGAGGCGATCGTCCTTGAAGATCACGCCGGTGGCTTGATTGACGAAGTAGTCGGACGTCCCGGTGATGTCTCTCGGACCGGCCGGATCATACGTCAGGGTGATGGCGTTGCCGTGACGATCCTCGATCCGCACGAGGCTGCCGGCAGCATTGTAAAACTCTTTGTCGCCGTGCGGCGAGGTGAGCACCGCGGTGCCATCGGGATTTTGCGCGAGGGCGTCATAGACGCCGGCGGGGGCGGTGTAGGTGCCGGCGGTGTAGGTGAACTCGTCTGTGCGATTGGTGCCGCGCAAGAGCACCACATTGTTAGTGGCCAACTTGCGCAGGCGCCGGTTGTAGCTCATATCCCAGCCGTAGCCAACCGGCCCGTTATAGGCGCTGCGGGAGCGGTAGGTGAAGGTCAGATCCACCGAGAGCCCCCGGCCGGGCAGCACGACGTCTTGGCGCCTCAGGATAAAGTCGCCGCGATGCAGATCCGCCGGATCGGTATCGCGCTGCACCTGGCCGTCCTGATCGCTGGGATTCTGCGAGGAATCCTGCCCGCCATTCGGGGAGGAGGGCTGGCTGGGGCTTGAGCCTTGCGGCGGCGCGCCGGCCAAGGCGAGCGGCGGCGCACAGAGCTGTGCGAACAGCGCCAGCGCCATCATGAAGGCGATGCGGCGCGTCACGCGTGTGCTCATCGGTACACGACCACCGTCGAGGCGCGGGCAGTCGTCACGCCGGTTGCCGCGTCCACGGCAGTCAGCGTGAACGTATACGCCCCGTCGATCGCCACCACCGTGCCCTCATCGGTCCGACCGTCCCAGAGAATTCCCTGCGGTCCGGCCGCCTGAGAGACGTTGCTGAGCAGCGTCCTGGCCAGCCGACCCTGCGGGTCGGTCACCGTCGCCGTCACCCGCGCCGGCCCCTGGAGGGTGTAGGCGAGTGTGGTCACTTGCCCAAACACCGGCTGCATCAGCGACGGCTCGGCCCGCACGTCTTGCGCCGTCACCGCCGCGTGACGCAACACAATCGCATACAACGGCAGGCCGCCCTGCGCGCTCACCGCCGGTCGAAACATCCCTTGATAGAAACTCCCATTGTCGCGCCGACCGTCCCAAGCGTCTGTCTGCTGGCCGCCACCCCGCAGCGCCTGATTGGCGATGGTGCGGATCACCGCGTTAGAACTTGCATCCAGCATCTGCACCGAGACCAACCCAGCCGCACTCAAGGTGTAGTCAATGCGCAAGAGATCGTTGCGATAGGGATCGAAGTTCGCCGCGTTGAAGCTGACGCTGCCCACCGACGACGCAGGGCCAGGAAAGGGCGAGACCGGATCGTTGTATCTGCCGCGGCGGCCGGTGGTGTCCTGCGCCTCAAGAGTAAAATAGTAGGCCTGCTCAACCGGCAGCACCGCGCCGGTATCATTCTTGCCGTCCCAGAACGCGGTGTTTGGGCCGATGGGCCGCCTCGTCAACGTCAGGGTGCGCATGAGCTGTTTGGTGACAGCCTCATAGAACCTGACGGTCATATCGGCGCGGTGATTCAGCGTGTAGGAGAGCATCGCTTGCTCGCCGGCGTAGGGATCAATGGAGGTGGGCTGGACATCCACATCGGTGATGCCCAGATAATCGAAGATGACTTGCCGATCCATCGTCGAGACGTTGCCCGCGGTGTCGTTAACGGTCAGGCGAAAGGTGTACGTCTCCGGCGGAAATTGATTGTGAAGCGCCACCGTGTCCAGCGCATGCAGCGCGGCGTTGGTGACCGGCGCGGTGGAGGAGATCAGCGTGGTGAACGTACTTGGCGACGTCCCCACGCCGAAGGCCAGCGAGTAGCTTTGGAAGTTGGCATCGGCAGCGGTGCCCACAATCGGCAGCGCATTATCGCTCAGCAGCACCTGCCCCTGCGTCGGCGTCGCAATCAATGCGGTGGGCTTGGTGGTATCGAGCGTCACCTGCCCCGTCGCCGAGGTCACGCTGATTCCACTGGCCGTCTCAGTGCCCTGGAGCTGATAGGTGTACACGCCATCCGGCGCGACCGGCCCGGCAGCGGTGGTGCCATCCCAGATTTGTGAGATGGCGGTACCTGTGCCAGCGTACGTTTTGACGATCGCGCCCTGGCCGTTGGTGATGCGCAGCGTCCAGTCTACCGGGAACGTGAACGTGGCGCTGATGGTGGTCGTGTCTTTCACCGTGTCGGCGTTTGGCGAGAACGGATCGGTGGAGTCGGTCGGGGTGGAGGCGCTGAGCATGCGCACCATCACCGATTCGCTGGCGGTTGGGCCGGTGCTGCGGGTCACCGTGAGGCGTAAGGTGTAGATGGGACTCGTCAAGCCCGCGGTGTTCCACACGCCCAGCAGCCCTTGCAACACCGGCGTGGTGCGCGAGACAATCTGCGTCCATGAGGTTGGCGAAGAGCCAACGCCATACTCCAGCCGGGCGGAGCTGAAGTTCGCTCCCGCTGCCGTGCCCATCACGTTGATGGTACTGCCGGCCGCCAGCATCTGATCCGGCAGCGGTGCGGTGATGTTCGCAATGGGCAGCGTGTTATTGAGCGTCGTGCGGCCGATCACGGGTGCGGCGGCCTGGCCGGTCACGGTGCTGGTGGCTTCAAGCCGATACAGGTAGGCGCCATTCGCCAATGGTTTTTCACTCACGTCATCGCCATGCCAATCCTGCGCGACGAAGGCACCGGTTCCAGCGAAAGAGTGAATGATCGCATTCGTGGTGTCTTTCAACGTCAGCGCCCAATGGCCTGGCTGGGGCAACGTGCCGAAATAGGTCGTCCATCCCCCGTTTTGCGTAAACGGATCGGGCGAGTCAAACGCATCGAACCACTCAAACGGCCCAAGAAATGGCGCGCCGAGCCAGGGATCGAAAAGCACGTTTCCAGTGACCGCACCGCCGCTTCCCGGTCCTATGCCGGAGGGCCCGGAGACATCGCCCCACCAGTTGAGTCGTGCCACTGTTTGACCGTTACTGTTTAACGCCCCCACGCCGTTGTTCGTGATATTGCTCTGCGTAATGGTGGGCGACCCCGCTGAACCGACCACAACCCCATAGCCATCACTGAACCGTAAGGTAGAATGTTTCACCGTAGGACTGGAGCTATTAACGGTGAGGTCCGCATTATTCCCATCCACCCCTCCATACTCGATGACGACATGGTCGAGCACCGTCGCCGGCGTGGTACTCGGGAAGCTCAGTCCGTTCCAGAAGCCCGGGGTCGGACTCGGACTGTTGGCGGTGAAGGTAATCGGCGCCTCCGGGGTACCCAAGGCAGTGAGGACGCCGGGGCAGCAGGGGTTCGGATACCCGATGGTCAGGCCGGTGGCGGCGGCGAACTTCAACACCACGCCGGGCTGGAGCGCGAGGGTGAAGGGCTGGCCGAAGCCGCTGTTGACTTGGAGGGAGGAGGTGACGTGATACGGCAGGCCATCATTCGGCAGGGTGAGGTTGGTATTGACGCCCCCACCACCGAGCTCAATCGCCTGCGGGGTATTGCCGGTGTAGGTGTTGCCGGTCAGCACGGCGGGGAAGCTGGTACTTTCCAGGTGCAGCGGGAAGCTGCCGTTCGTGGTGAGGGTGTTACTTTGGATGGTCGAGCCATTCGCGGAGGCGAGGTAGAGGCCGTAGCTGGCGTTATCGGTGATCGTGTTGTTGATCAGCGTGGGCGCGCTGTTGCTACTGGTCAGCCCGCGGCCCGCACTCTTGCGGATGGTCGAGTGGCGCAAGGCTGGGGTGGACGAGTTGACGACCACTGCGCTGCCGGTGCTGGCCCCGCCATATTCGATGACGACATGGTCGAGCACCGTGGCCGGAGTCGTGGTGTTAAAGAGGAGACCGTTCCAGACGCCTGGCGTGGGGCTGGGGCTGTTGGCGGTGAAGACAATCGGGGCTTCCGGGGTGCCTAGGGCGGTGAGGACGCCGGGGCAGCAGCCAGGATACCCGAAGCTCAGGCCGGTATTGGCGGCGAATTTCAACACCACCCCGGGCTGGAGGGTGAGGGTGACGGGATTGCCCGTGACCGTCCCGTTGTTGACTACCAGGGAGGCGGTGACAAGATATGGACTTCCTGAAAGGGTCAGCGTGGTATCGGCATTGATGCTGCCGCCGATGGTTGTGGGGCCGGTGGTGAATGGAGTGATGGTGAATTCGTTCGAGTAGCCGCTTTCCTGTCCTGAGCCATCCACGCCAGTGACGACAAAAAAGTAGGCGGTGCCGTTGACCGCGGTGTCGTCTTTATAGCTGGGGTTCGGAGAGGGCGCAGTGGTGAGCCGGGTGTAGGGGCCGCCGGCCGCGGCGCCGCGATAGACGTGATAGCCGGTGGCGCCGGATGCCGCGTCCCACTGCAGCACCACGACGTGATTGCCAGGATAGCCGATGAGGTTCTGAGGCGCAGCAGGCGCTGCGGCGGCTGCGGTGGCGAGGCACAAGACGACACCGACCGCCTCCAGCAGCATGAGTCGTTGAGTGGCACGAGACATGATGGACCTTCGGGAGTTACATGCGCGCATCAGATCCGGGATTTCTGTGCGTGAAATGTCCTCATTGCGATGAGGGGATTAAATGGCTAACCCTCCGTCGACGACGATGACTTGGCCGGTGATGTATGAGCCGATGTCGCTGAGCAGCATCGTCACCACCCCCGCCACCTCTTCCGGATGGCCGAACCGCCCCAACGGAATTTCCTTCTCCAGTTGGGCCCGGCGCTTATCATCTATCCCGTGGGTCATGTCGGTGTCCACATAGCCGGGGGCGATGGCATTGACCGTGATATTGTACCCGGCGACTTCTTTCGCGAGCGCTTTTGTGAAGCCCACGATGCCGGCCTTGCTGGCGGAGTAGTTCACCTGCCTCGCTGCCCCGATCAAACCGGAGATGGACGTAATGTTCACAATGCGCCCATAGCGCTGCTTCATCAAGGTGATGATGGCGGCTCGGCACGTGTTGAATTCGCCGGTGAGGTTCGTTTCGATCACGTCGCGCCAGTCATCGGGCTGCATGAGCATGAGGGCTTTATCGCGGGTAATGCCGGCGTTGTTGACCAAGCCGTCCAATCGCCCGAAGCGCTCGATGGTCTGGGCCACGACGTCCTGGGCCGACTGAAAATCCCGCACATCGGCTTGCAAGGCCAAGGCCTCCGCGCCAAGCTGTCCGAGCCGGACGAGGAGCTCTTCGCTGGCTTCCTGGTTATGGGCATAGGTAAACACGACCTTCGCGCCATGGTGGGCCAACTCCAAGACGATGGAACGCCCGATGCCGCGGCTGCCGCCGGTGACCACGACCACGCGGTCTTCCAGCAAGCGGGCAGGCTGCGTCAACACACTGGAAGCCGTCTGCCGATGGGCGATACCGGCTTGGGTGGTTGCGATCGACATCGTCTATCCCTCCCCTCTGTGGCTCACGACCAAGGCCGATGCAATGCCGGTGGGACCGAAGCTGTTCACCAGCGCCGTCTGCGAAGTGTTGGCCAGCGTGCCGAGTACTGCGGCCAGTTGCAGCGCGCCGGCGGCGCTGAACGACTCGCCTAAGAGCGATTTCACCGCTGCCGTCGGAACGCGAGCGGCGCGGCCGTTAAACACGCGATTGATGGTCGTCTGCTCCATCGCATCGCCGGCCTTGGTGGAATTGGCGGAGGCGCTGATCGAATCAACCTGATCCGGAACAAGACCCGCCTCCTCCAGGACACGCCGCACCACCGCGATCGGCCCTTGCGCTTCTGGATCATACCGATAGAGGCATGCCGGATGAAACTGGCTGCTGTAGCCCAAAAACTCCGCATAGATGGTGGCCTGCCGCGCGCGGGCCCGCTCCAACGGCTCCAGCAAAAAGAACGCCGCGCCTTCGCCTAAGAACGCCCCGCAATGGCGCGCATCAAAGGGGCCGTAAAAGGGTGCGGTGCCGTTTTGCGACGTCGCCAAAAATCCGAGCTTGTAAAAACCGAGGAACGTTTGGATGCAGAGCTCTTCGACGCCGCCCACGAGCAGCGCATCGGCTCGCTCGAGTTGCAGCATATCCAGCGCGTAGCCGATCGCATCAAGACTGGCGGTAAAGCCGGTGGAGATGGTGGCATTCAGCCCGCGCAGACAGAAGCGAATGGCCACTTGGCTAGCCGGTGAGTTGATGACCGTGTTGGGAAAGTGCGCGGGGTTGACGTAGCGCGGGCCTTCGCGCAAGCCTTCCTTGTCGAACTCGCTGATGGAGTGCACGCTGCCCATCGTGGAGCCGAGCACCACGCCGATGTTGTTGCGATTCTCGTCGGTAATCTCCAGCCGGGCATCCTCAATCGCCAGCTTGGCCGCGACCAGCGATAGCAATGTGGTGCGGTCCAGATTGCGCAGGCCCTTGGAACCCAGGTGCTGCTCCGGCTGGAAATTGCTCACTTCCCCGGCCCAGCGGCAGCGGTATTTGGACACATCAAACAGCGTAATCGGTTTAATCCCCGACACACCGGCGGCGCAGTTGCGCCAAAACTCGTCCTTGCCGAGGCCGTTGGGGGCCACAACACCCACGCCGGTGATCACGATGCGCTTCTTCTGGTCGTTGTTCATCCGAGTGGAAATTTCAGGGTAACGGTGGTGCCGTGGCCGGGGGCGCTGGTGATGTCGATCCGGCCGCGGTGCTCCGTGATAATGCCCTGCACCACCGAGAGCCCTAAGCCGGTGCCGCTGGCCTTAGTGGTAAAGAACGGGTCGAAGACGTGCGTTAAATCCGCCTTCGAGATGCCGGGGCCGGTGTCTTCGATGGTGACCTGCAGGTGGCCGTTGTGGCGGGCGGTGGCCACGGCCAGCTCGCCACCCTGACCATCCATCGCCTCCAAACTGTTGAGCAGCAGGTTCAAGAACACCTGGCGCAGTTGCTGCGGGTCGGCCTGCACGGACTCATCGCAATCATAGACGCGGTGAACTTGTACCCGGTGCTTGAGGCAATCGCTGGTGAGGAAGCTGAGTGTTTCCTCAAGCAAGTTGGTAACTTGCACCGGCTGAAGCTGCGTGGGGGCGGGCTTGGCAAAGTTCATGAGCTGGCGGACGATGTGGTCAATGCGGCTGACTTCTTTCGTCACGAGAGGCTGAAAGGTCCGCAGAAACTCTGGGTCGTGGGCCTTCTCCGGCAGGAATTCGGCGAAGGTCTTCAGAGTGGATAAGGGATTCTTGATCTCATGGGCCATGCCAGCAGCCAAGAGGGAGATGGCCTTGAGCTTATCGGCCTGGCGGATTTCCTGCTCGAGCCGCTCCATGCGGCGGGCCAGCTCCTCGTGCGGGGCGTGGAAAAAGAGCCGATCCACCAGGCGTTGGATGCCGATTTTGATCGGCTGGAACACCAGCGCCATCAGGGCAAAGGCTGCCACTGACAGCCACACCGAATGATAGCCGAGGGTCACTTGGAAAAGCCGCTCGATACCGTAGACCAGGCCGAAGTAGCTGATGGTCAACGCCGTCACCAGGAGGGAGTAGACAAGACTTTTTCGAATAGCAATGCGGATATCTAGCAGGCGATGCTTGATAATAGCGTATGCAATAATACCCTGAAAAATAGAAATGAGAACATTAGGATACGGAGGAATAGGAATGTTGTACCAAAGAAACCAATTAGTTGCTCCCCCGCTGTACCCAAGGAGAGTGGCAATCAGTGTGTACCGAAGTTGCTCCTTCGCATTGCCAGAAGCGCGTTGATATCCCCGCCAAAGCCAGAGGAACCCTACCGTGGTTTGGAGTAACCAAAATAAATGATAAAAACTACAGAGAGGGGTAATAACAGGCCACCACCCATATCCATAGCGAGGAATCAGCATCGAGTATAACCATAACTTGTTGTTAGCAAATACGAACCCAAGGGTAGCAACATACGAAATAACAATAATGATGCGGCGTTGACGAGTTGTCTCTGTGAGTGCCGCACAAAAATGAAGGAAAAACGCACTGACGGGAATTACACCGACCATGATCGGCACAAACCATTGCAACGCTGCCTCAGCGGTGGACGCAAACGCCCAAAAAATGTAACAGAAATTAAAGAGGGCAATAAAGAGAGAAAAACAGCAATACGTTTGGTGACGACGATCGCGAATGCCTTTTGACAACACAAACAAAGCAAGTGCGGTACAGCTAATGCTGTTGACCACACCAGTAAATGCATAAAACGTACTGAGCGAGATAGACATATTATGTTTGAGGTTCAACAAATGTTATGTGCATGGATCGTAAGAGAACAAAAAAAGTCTCACCGGGTGTCGGGTGCTGGATGGAGGGGGTGGCGTGACCTCCCGTCCTCATCATGCGTGCACCTCTCCCGATGAGACTTGCGTCTACGGATACTATGAATTGTCTGCTACGGAATAATGGTCGTGGGTGTTATGAGATACTTCCTGCTCCTCGATGGATGATGACTATGCGTTATGAAATCGTTTCCTGGCGCACGGTCGACAGGCCGGCGCGCAGAGCCGTTTGCTTGACCATGGTGACGAGCTTGGCGAAACTCCTCCGCTGATCCACATACTGCACGCCGAGGCGCTCCATCGCTTCCTTGTCTTGCGCTTCGAGGTTCAAGCCGTAGACGATCACCTCGCGCGGCTTGTAGGGCGACTCGACGATGCGCGAGGCCAACTGGCCGCAGGGGATTTGGTAGAGCGTATCAAAGTTGACGAGCACCAGATCCGGCTTGAACGACATCAGCTTGTCCTGCGTCTGGTTGATGGTGTAGGCGAATTCCACTTCGTACTTGCCGCCGCAGCGGGAGGGATCGGAAAAACAGTCGCGCAGGTAGCGGGTGAGCCGGTCATCTTCGTTGGCGAGCACTTCCAAGACGAACAGCAGCTTGGCTTGCGGCGTGCCCTCCAGCACCTGGCTTTTAATGATGGTCTTCATGCGCCGCTCGGAGGCGGCCAGCACTTCGATCACCTTTTTCTTGAGCTGATCCAGCCCGACGGGCTTGGCGAAGAAGCCATCCACGCCGAGGGCCTCCACCGTTTTTTTGTTTTCCTCATCAAAGGCGGTGATGACGAACAGCTTGATGCCGGGATAGTCTTTCTTGAGGATTTTGACCAGCTCGATGCCGTTGATGCCGGGCAGCTTGATGTCGACGAACGCCAACGCGGGCACATCTTGCTTGATCACTTGGAGTGCTGCTTCGGCGGAGGTGGCGGTGAGCATCTGGTAGCCGCGCGCCGAGAAGAAGCTGTTCAGCGTCGCGAGAAACGCCTCTTCGTCGTCGATCACCAAGATTTTTCCCTTGACGATGGCTTGCTGTTCCAGATACGCCTCAAAGTCTTCGCAGTCGACATAGTAGTCGGTCTCGCAGTAGTTCTGCAGATACCACGCCTGTTCGGTGCCAACCCAGCGATGCTGGCCCTGCGGCTTGATGCGGCAGAGCACCTGGCCGTTATGAAACAGCGGGCATTTGGCTCCCATGCGAGTTATACGCCTCCGTCGTATTGTTTGACCACAAGGGCGGAGTTCTTGCCGCCGAACCCAAACGAATTCTTCAACGCGATCTCGATGGTGGTGGTGCGCGCCACGTTGGGCACGTAGTCCAAGTCGCACTCGGGATCGGGCACTTCGTAGTTGATGGTGGGCGGAATCACCTGGTGCTCCAGCGACAAGACGGTGGCGATCAGCTCCACCGCGCCGGCGGCGCCGATCAAGTGGCCGATCATCGACTTATTCGCCGAGACGGGAATCTTGTAGGCGTCGTGCCCGAACACTTGCTTGATGACCATCGTTTCGGTTTTGTCGTTGAGCGGGGTGGAGGTGCCGTGGGCGTTGATGTAGTCCACATCCTGCGGGGCGATGCCGGCGTCCTTGAGCGCAAGCTGGATGGCGCGCGCCGCCTGCCGGCCTGAAGGCTCGGGGGCGGTCATGTGGTAGGCGTCGCAGGTCATGCCAAAGCCGAGGATTTCCGCGTAGATGTGCGCGCCGCGCCGGCTGGCGTGCTCCACGTCCTCCAGCACCAGCATGCCAGCACCCTCGCCCAGCACGAACCCGTCGCGCAGCTTGTCGAAGGGCCGGCAGGCGCGCTCCGGTTCCTCGTTCTGCTGCGACATCGCCCGCAGCATGCAAAAGGCCGAGAAGGCCTGTGGAAACACCGTCGCCTCAGCCCCGCCCATCACAATCGCATCCAGCTCGCCGCGGCGGATGGCATTGAACGCATAGCCGACCGCATCCAGCGCGGAGGAGCAGGCGGTGGCCAGCGAAAAGCTGGGGCCGTAGATGCCCAGATCAATCGAGATGAAACTCGCCGGCGCATCGGGAAACACCGTCAGCGCGGTAAACGGGTTGATGCGCAGCGGGCCTTTTTCCTTGTACACATCGTGCTGCTCCAGCATGAAGGCATGGCCGGCCATTGCCGTGCCCACCACCACCCCCACCCGCTGGCGATCTTCCTTAGTCAGGTCCAAGCCGGAATCAACCACCGCCATCTTGGCGGCGGCCACCGCCATTTGCGAGGTGAGGTCCATGCGGCGAGACCATTTCTGATCAATGTAGGGGCTGAAGTCGAAGCCGTTCATTTGGGCGGCTATCTGGGTAGGATACGGCGAGGGGTCAAACTTCTTCACGCGGGCAATCCCGCTGCGACCGGCCTTCAGCGAGTCCCAAAACGCCTCCTTCCCCGCCCCGATGGAGGTGATCGGCCCCACGCCGGTGATCACCACGCGGTTAGCTGCTGACATGGGCGGGTTCGGGTTTCCGGGTTCTGCGCTGCAGGGGCTTGGCCACCCATTTCTGGGCGTTGAGCCATTCGTCAATATCCGATTTGCGGAAGCGCCAGTGGCGGCCCACCTTGGCGGCGGGCATCCGGCCGTTCTGGGCCAGGACGTACAAGGTCGGCTTGGGAATCTTTAAATAGGTATGAAGCTCGTCAACGGTAAGGATTTCGCCTGCCGGGATCATGCGGCCTCCTTCCAGCTGCGTTGTTACCTGTTGTCAGTTAATGTTGGTTATTATAGAACTCTCCCCCACTCTGTCAAGGGAAATTTCCAGAGAGGCTTGAGGGGGAGGTCACAACTTGAAATTAGTGCCTGAGATACGCTCGATAGGGCGCTGGGGAGCAGCGGGACACAGGCGGGACATCGTACTCAGAAACTTCAGGTAGTCATCAAGGCTCATGCGTGCCTGTTCGTTGCGACCGAGCCGCTCAAGCAATAAAAATTCCTCCCGCACCTTGGCGGACGCGGCCATATCCTTCCATTCCTGCTTGGCTGCCTCACTCCACATGCTCAAACCTCGCTCGCAATTCCTTGCCTTCGGCTCCCAGATCAAATAACTCGTAATGGTCTTGAATCCGACTCCAGTTTAGCCGATTCCCATACAGTTTCGCAAGCTCTTCGATATCGTACTGGTCCTTGGCGCGCCGGCGTGGATTATTCGCCAGAGACTGCACTTTGAGGCCAATCACATCTTCCGGATGGACGACCCGAATCGTCTGCTTCCCCTGAAAGATCGGACGTGGCTGCGCCTGCTCCAACATCTCACAGGCAATGGCTCGGAACGCGTGGATAAAATCTAACGAACCCCATCGGAGATCCGGATGCGTATAGTGCGACACATTTTCCGTCTGCGCCACGCGCTGGTAGCCAAGCGGTGTCAAGATGGCGTGCAGAGGCTCCAAATCATCTCGGTGCACGAGGAAATCCACATCGCGAGTGGCTCGCAACACCCCGAGCGTGGTGAGGGCGAAGCCGCCGATGACGGCATAGCGAATGTGCTGGCGCTCAAATGCTCCCAGCACCGTTGTGAGGACCTGTTCGAAATCCACACGACTATCCTACGCGGTTTCGCCGGCGCACGCAACTGCCTTAGCAGGCAAGAGCGCTGCGGGTGGGGTTACAGGGTGCGGGGGAGCGACACGGTGCGGAGACGGCCGTTGCGGTAGAGGGCGACGGCGAGGGCGGGTTGAGCCGTGGCCTTGCGCAGCACCTGGAGGGCTTGCTGCGGGCTGACCAGCGGCTGGCTGTTGATGGCGACGATGCGATCACCTGGCTGCAAGCCGAGGCGGGCCAACCAGGGAGTCTGCTCGGCGATTGATTCCACCGCCAGCCCGGCGAAGGTGCCATCCGGGGCGCGCTCGGGCCGGATGCGCATCGCCTCCTCGCCTGTGCGAGTGGGGACACGGATGGCGACCGGCTCAGACGAAGGGAGGGCGGCGTGCGCGTCCTCCTGGGCGCGCGAGTCGACCAGCCGAAGTTGGGTGAGCACGCCCTCGCGCTCAAGCCACACCAGGCCTGAGCCGATGAAAGCCAGCCGGGCATCCAGCACCTGCTCGCCTTGGCGGTACCGGCGCGTGCGGCCCAGCGTCACATCCTCGATCCACGCGAATGGCTCAGGGGTGCGCGCCGTGCCGATGAGCGCAAGATGGCTGGCGAGATCCGCGTCCACGGCAGGACGTCGCAGCGTCGAGGCGTGCGGCGCCGGTAACGCAGCAGCAGATGGGGCTCGGCTCATCATCGCAGGCGGCAGGCTCATCGCGCGCGCGAGCGCCTGCGCATGAGAGATCGGCTCGACTCGCAATGGCTGCGTCGGACGAACGCGAATCGTCAGCGCCGCGACCATCAGTCCCGTCGCGCTCCAGAGCGCACCGCGCATGAGCAGGGGTTTCATCGACGAATGAGCCAGCGCGACATCGTCACGAGCAGCCACCGCCTCCGCCGCCTCCGCCTCCACCGTCACTGCCACCGGCACCCCCACTTCCACCGCTTCCCCCGCTCCCACCGCTTCCGCCCGATCCTCCACTTTGATGACTGGAGAAGTGGTCCAAATCAGCGCAGATGCGGTGGCCGATGGTATCCACGGTGCTGGGCAGCGCCTCCCAGGTGGGGCTGACAATGGACACCGGCTCCGCCAGACGGTAGATATTCAGCGTGGAGGCGGACAGGCCCAGTCGATTCACCTCAGCCGGATCGTAGGGCACGCAGAGCCGCACCGGCGGATTAAACCGTGAGCCCCCCGGCCCAAGATTCACCACCTGCCCGATGGCGGACACGCCCGCCGGCAGGCCCGTGCGAGGAACGCCCTCCGGCTCGCTGATGGTCATCGTCATCCAAGCCTCAAGCGCGCCCGCGGGCACATCCACCGTCACGCCATCCAGTGGCGTGCCGCCCGAGACGGTGAGACGGCCGCCGCTTGGGAAAATGCGCGCCGATCCGCGCGGCGTGGCGTGCAGGCTCTTCGCAAAATAGACATCAAGCGTGCCGTTGCGGCGGTCCACCCACGCCAGATAGATCGTCGCGTCGGCATCCAACGCGATCGCCGGCGGGCCATCAAACGCCGGCCCGCCCTGCGGTTGTGTGGTGGGGTCGTCATTCACCAAGACATTCGTCTTGAAGCTCACGCCCCGATCCAGCGACTCCGCTATGTAGATATCGCTATCCCCGTTATCCTGCTGGACATTGCGCAGATCCACCCACGCCGCCGCCATGTGGCCGGAGGGCGACATCGCCACCGCCGGACTCAGTTGCGACGCGCCCGTCGCATCATCGACCAGTCGCGCGGGCACGCCGCGCGCCCTCAGCCCTCGAGACGTGGCATCGAACGGCAGGCCCATCACATCGCCGCCCGCGGTCCATGTCAGGAAGAAACGGGAGCCGCTGCGATCGGCCCGAAGCCGAGGCTGGCGCGCCCCTGCCCCCACGCGATCAAGTGGAACCCCTTGACGAAACCCTCGCCCATCGCCGCGATCCTCCGCCAGCATCACCACCTGCTGCGGATGGGTCGAATCGCCAACCGACGAGTGTGACACCAGCCAGGTCGCCACCATCCCCTGCCCCTGTCCAAACTGCACCGACGGATCACTGAGGAAATCAAAAGCGGTGGATGCCGACCCGTCGTCAATCCGTTCGGGCGGTGTGAAGCGCGTCCCCTCAGAAGAGCGGGTGGCGCCGAAGATGCCCGGATGCGCCGCATCGCCCACCCACACCACGGCCATCGTGTTGGCGTTGGTCGCCAGCGACAGGCTGCTTCCAGAGAAACCGACAGAGGCCGTCGTCTCATCGGTGGTCACGAGCGCCGGGTCGGAAAACGTCGCGCCCCCGTCATCGGAAGAAGCGAGGTACACATCATACGGCAGGCTGGTCGCGGCACCCCGTCGCTGTAGCCACGCGAGGTAGAGCCGGCCGCCGCCGAAGGCTAGTTGAGCATTGAACGCGCTGCCCAATGTCTGGGCTGTGGCGAGCTTGGCCTCGGCAAACTGCTTACCGCCATCTGAGGAATGCGCCAGATACAGATCATGCCGATCGGAGGTGGGAGTATACTCATCCCACGCGATCACCACGCCCTTTCCACTGGAGTCAACCGCAATCGCGGGGCGATAGCGCTCATCCGGGGCGCGCGGGCTGTTGACCTGCATGTTCTGGCCGATGCGCAGCGCCTCGGTGGTGAAGGCGTAGCGCGCGGAGGCCTTCGGCGGTTTCGGATTGGGGCTGAGACGGCCCGGACGGATCGTGGCGGCGCGGTCTTGCACCTGCACCGCCACCGCCACCGTCTCTTCCCGCTGGAACTCCTCGGCCGGGGCATACACCACCAACACCTCAGAGACATCCGCGTTCGGAATCACCTGCACATCGACGCCGGGTTGCGCCTGGCCGTGGTCGAGCAGCGTCTTGCCGCCGACTGTGAACAGCAGGCTGTTCACATCCACTCCTGAGCCCTCGTCGCGCACGCGGAAGGAAATGGTCGTATCCCGCGGCACCTCGATGGCGTTGGGCGCGGGATGCAACTCCCCAATCTCCGGCGGCGTGGTATCATCCGGCGCCGGCGGCACAAACCTCCGCCGCGTTGTGAAGGACCACACCGGCCCCGCCGTCTGGGCGCGGCCGTCCGAGGCGATGACGTGCCAGTCATACGTCGTGCCCTCGGCCAGGTTCTCCACGGCTTTCGACGGGCTGGTCAGCGCGTTGGCGATGCGCTCATCCGGCGTCGCATCCTCCGCCTCGAAGTACAGATCATAGGTCACGGCATCGCCGTCCGGATCGCCGGCTCCACTCCACGACAGCGTCAGCGCCGTGGGCTGCTCCGTGGCGCCATTCGCCGGCTGCGGGTTAGCGGGGGCTGCCGGCGCCTGGTTGGGCGGCGCCTGCGTCGTCAAGCGCCACACCGGTCCTTCGGTGACAGCACCCCGCGCATCCGTGGCGGTCACGCGCCAGAAATAGGTGGTCGACGGCGCCAGCGGTCCCACCGCCGCCTCGGCCTGCGCCACGTCCTGTGCGACAACCGCGGTGGGCGGATTCGCGTTCGCCTCCAGCCGCACGGTATAGCGCACCGCCTCGCCATCCGGATCACCGCCGTTCCAGCGCAGCGTCAGAGTACTCAGTTGGTCCACCGCCCCATCGGCGGGCTGCGGAGCCGAGGGCGCGTTCGGCGGCTGGTTCGCAGGAGGCGGCAGCGTCATCTGCAGCGTCAAGGCATAGCTGTTGTGATTGGCGACCTCGCTCGGGCTGCCGCTGGGAAAGACGCGAATCGCATACGGCCCTGCAGCGGGAGCGCTCTCCAGCCGCACCTCTTCGACGTCCTGCGAGGATTGCGAGATAGCCAACCGATTCCCGCTAGGATCATGCAGGGCCAGTTGCAGGTTCCCGTAGCGAGTGGTGAAGTCAATCCGGGCGCGCAGGCTCGCTCCCTGGGGCAGCTCGACGGCGTACCAGTCCACATTCAGGGCGTTGAGCTCCTCATAGGCCGCACTCACCGGCGGCAGGATGGCAGCGGTGTCCTGCGTATCGTTGTGCTCAAACCGGTCATCCTGCGGATATAACTTACTGATGCCGTTGATGTCATCGAAGTGCAAGTCACGTTTGAGGGTCTCCCCAGCATTGACCGCTGGATACATCGTCGCTTCAGGAATCGGCGAAGGCCCCAGCGGCACCCACTGCCCGGCGAGGGCCGCCATCAGGTTCTGCACATCATAGGCCCCCGGCTCACCGGAACCTGAAAACCGGAAGAACTCTCCGTTGAGGATCGTGAGAGCTTGTGTCGCTTTTCCAGGCACACCGGTTTGCGGATGATCAAAGAGATCCGTCAAGACAATCGTGACGGCGATGAGGTCGGGGTCCAACCCGAGCCCGTCCGGATCGGGCTCATCCCAGCCGTCTTCAAACCAGATCACCATGTTCAGTTGATCCAGCTGTTCATCAGGCAGGCTCAGAAGATCAAGGGTCCCGTCAAACCGGAATTTCAAAAACGCTGTCGAGACATCGGACCACACGCCAAATCCCCGCTGCACCGCATCGATCTCATCCAAGCCTGGCACATCGGGTGTGCCGTGAACATCGACCACATAGGGTACATCGGGAGCACCCGGTGCAATCGGCCACTTCACCACTTGGTCTTGTTCTTCCTGGAGGACAAAAGCGGACGAAGAAGAAGCTCCTAGAAGGCTCACTCCCAGGACAAGCACCACGACGCGGATCACGCTATTCATGGGCGAGAGCTTCCAGCTTTTGGAGGAACGTTGAAGCAGCGACCGCAGCAGCCGTGTCGGATGGGACACCGAGTGACGCCATGTCTTCGGCGGGCAGCGGCTGGCCCTCAGCACCACTGACGGAAGCGTGATTGAGAATGTACGTGCCTCGGCTTCCCTGAACGAGCTGGCAGAGACTGCCACGCCGTCTCAGCAACACTACCACGTGCTCGCCTGGAGCGAAACGCGGCATGTCCGAAACCGTCATGAGCAGACGGCCGACTTGCCCACCAGGCACGCGAATCGTCAACTCCGCAGGCACCGCCTCGCCCTTCAGGGCCTTCACAGAACGGCTGACCCGCACGCGAACATCGGTATAAATCATTCGAAGGCCGCGCACGCGCGTCAGCCGCGAGGTCTGGCCGATCACTGTTCCCTGCACGATATAGTCGGCGGCGCGCACGCGCTCGGGCAGGCTCTTGCGCACCATCAGCGCCTCCGCCGGCGCGCTCACCGCCCAGGCGGTGATGGCCGCGCACACGGCGATTGTTATGCGTGTTCGTTCCAGAGGAGCAGGTCTCATCGTGTGATCGTGTCGGCTCGAGATGTGAGTCTACGCATTTATTGAAACTTTGTCAATATAAATTTTGATATTTAATCAATTCAGTCAGCGGGCGCCGGGGGAGATGGCGAAGGATGCAGGAGGTCTTCGCCCGTGCGCGCATCCAGCTTCTGATAGAACGCCGCTCGTTGTCGAGCCACGGTGCGCCCGTAGATGTGGCCAAACACCACAAAGAGTAATCCAAATGGTGGCAGCGTATAGCCTCCCACATACGTCCCGTAGGCTGGATAGAGAATCTTGTACGCGGACAATTCTGTGGCTCGATCCCCCGTTTCAATGAGGTATTCAATCGCCTCGTCAGTGGCTTGAAACTCTTGGTACAGATCCACAAACGGCACCAGCCGCACCGCCGCATAGGTGCCTTTGAAATGCTGCGTGGCAAAATCATGGGCATGCCCGGCTTCATGGAGGATGATGGCAGGATGATCAGAGTAGAGATGGGCGGTGTTCGTGTACGGGTTATAGTAGTCTCCCCACGGAAAGAGACGCCCTGGCAGGAGCACATCGAAGATGAGGGTGACCGGCAGTCCGAACACGGCACGATAGGGCCACGCCACCGCGTGATTGTGAATCAGCCGTGAGAGGTCTTCGATCGGACGATATTGGTTCAGACGAAACGTGGTTTCCTTCATGAGTGGAAGCTCGCGATCATGCAGATATTTCACCAGCGTTGCCTCAGTAGCGGCTGAGATATCGTGATTGTCAAATTTCCAATTCCACAACAGCAGCTTCGTGGGGAGTGCGAGCACGTTGCCCAAAAAATCAATCGGTGGCACAGGAGCGCCCCGCTGAAGCTGAGGGTGAGGCCCGACGCCGGTGTACGGCACGGTCGTCGCGCATCCCACTGCCCCCACCGCCGGACAGACCACCACCGCCACGACTCTGCACAGCAGCCGCCAACGCATGCTTCCCATGGAGCGGTTCATGTCGAAGGAGACCCTCCCTCCTCGTGAAATGTGTGAAGGACGCTGTCAAACACGCGCTGATAGTGGTGAGCTTGCCGGCTAGGCACCGTCGCGGTCAGCAGAAAGCAGCGCGGTAGAGTGCGCGAGAACAAGACAACCGCGCGCACCGAAAGATCCAGATCCCCGCTCTGAGCGCGTTGCGAATAGACGTACGACGCCTGCGCCCCGGTCAACCCATTCACGGTGATGGAACGGACCGCACCGGTTGGTATCAGCGCAGGCCCCATCGACTGCAACATCTCCTGCAGATACGGCTTCGCCTGGACGCGAGGCACGTCTTTCATTCCCACAGGAAGCTCGCGCACCGCGATTGTCACGGTCGCTTGAAATGCAGAAGACCCGTGCGTGCGGCGCGGCTCTGAGAACACTGTCACAAGACCAGTTTGCTTTATGGCACCCTCACGCTCAAGCGTGCGTACTGTCCAGGCCCGCGGTGGATGAAGCACAAAACGGCCTGTCTCGCTTTGGAAGGGCGTCTCTTGGAGCTCGTCTTGGCCCAGACGCCCAATCGTCTGCGTTGCTAGCGCCGCGAGCACGGCTGCGCCGCACCAGCCGAACACCACTTGCGTGCGTGTCAGTTTCACCGAGCTGACGCGGATTTGGGCGTGAGCGTCACTGAAACGGTGTCAGGCTCCAAGTTATACGCCCCGCCCGTCCCATAATCAACCGCCAATCCAATCAAGCCGCCCAGCAGAATATTGCCAAACACCCAGCTAGAAAATTCGTGATCAATGAGCGCTTGGGCAGGCTCGTACCCTTCTTTTTCAATGACGATGATGTGATCTTTGCCCCGCTTGAGCTTCACCTGCCCTGGGGTTTGAACCTTGGTGATGCCGTCGATGGTCGCTGTCGCCCCGGTGGGTGTGGAGGTGATTGCCACCCACTGTTTACTCCCCTGATGCATGATCGTCGCGCAGCCTGCTAACGCGATGCTGACCCCAATGGCGATCCCTGCCCTGACCCGACGCTCCATGCGCCTACCTCCTCGTTTAGCTTGGATGCTCCGCTAGCACTCGCTCAATATCATGGACGATCTGAAGGACCGCGCTCCGAAGCGCCGATTCCAGCACATGCGCATAACTTCGCGCCGTCGCAGCCCAATTCAACCCTTCAGACTCCTCGCCGGTGTACACATGATCAAGTAGCACCGTCCCATTGCGCTTCAATTGAACCGAGAGACTGGCGGTGCCTTCATAGGTAAAGTAACTTTCGCAATCAATGTTGACAATGGCTCCGCTGACGGACAACGGGTTCGCGCTATCCTCCACCACGGTGAAGCCGGCCCGGCGCAATTCGTCAACCAGCGCCTCACGCACCCAGGCCGCCACATCATTCTTTGCAACCACTTTGGCGGTCTTCATGCCCCACGTATTCAGGACGTGCCCGACCACCGCAGGGCGAGCACGTTGATCCTTCAAGGGCGCTACAGACAACGTCACATGGCGCGCGGACTGCGCAGGCGTGGTGGAAAGCGGTTCATAACCGAGGGTGGCATACCGCGTGCCAAACGCACATCCCGATGTCAAAAACAAGAGACAAAAAACAGTCAGCACGCGATGCAGAACACGCCTACTCACTTTGAGGTCTGATCTTGACATAAGATCACCCACTCCTCACTCTGAAGAAGTCTGCGGCACGCTCCACGACACCTGGCGCAGCTCCATGGCCAGTTGCGAGGCCGTCGCGGCGAACGATTTCATGGCCGCCTCGGCCATCGAGTCAGTGTCACGCGGCATGGTCCAACTTTGCTCCATGGGATGGCGCCACATCAGCTCTCCGTCTCGCGTCTGATACAGCGTAAAGAGAATCGTCGTCTGGCCCCACGGGAGCCCTTTGCCATTCTGCCAGCCAAAGGCGCTGATGAAATAGAGCGGCAGCGCGAACATCGAAAACTGTTGATGCTGGCTCCCGAAGAAGTGCTGCAGCTCCCCGCCCAGCACGTGGTCCGCCGCCTGGTCCTGCCCGGCCCGCTGAATCGTATCCGGATTCCTGGCGACGGTTGCCGTCGCCACCGTCTGCGCAAAGACGTGGGCGGATTGTAAGTAGTCCGCCAGTTGCCGCGAGAGCTGTTGGCTAACCTGATCGCCGAAGATGCGGTCGCTGGTGTAATAATCCCCTACGCGGCGGTTCCAGAGCAGTAAAAACATGCCCGGTGGCCGCTGGCCCTGCCGCTCAAGCGGCGGTCGTTGATCCGCAAGCGGCATCACCGCCACCCGATACGGGAGCGGCTCCTGATAATACACCGCTTGTTGGGCCAGCGGATAACGGCTAATCGCCAGATGCGGCGTTTGAATCGCGCAGCCGGCGAGACCGAACAGACACAGCAGGAGGAAGGCACGCATCCGTGCTTTACCCTAGCAAACACAAGCACTGTTGTCAATCTTAATTTTCATATAATTCAAATTATTTCAGCGACGCGTCCCTTCGGATCCTACTTGAGGGCGGGCAAGATGCGCTGGAGAAATTCGGCGTACGGAAGGGCGTACGCTGATCGAGAAAATTTCTGCGCGGTGCTGCCCGCATAGACCACGTATTGTTTCACTGGTCGGGAGGTAAAACTTTCAAAGGCCCTCAAGCCGTTGAAGTCGTGCCCGGAGACGTTCTTTCCATATTTGCACTCGATGGCCAGGAGGGCGGAGCCTGTCTCCAGAATCCAGTCCACCTCCGCGCCCGTATCCGTTCTGAAGGAACTCACGCGCCAGCCCTTCTTTTGAGCATGGGTGAAGGCCATGATCTGCAAGAAGATCCACTGCTCAAACAGACTGCCCTTTTCCATCGGGCTGAGAGGGCTGCGATGAATCCCCAGCAACGCGTTGCGCACCCCCAGATCAAACAAGACAAAGCGCTCTCGCTGGCTGACCCGCCGGTTGGACCGGCGAGGGCGGAACGCCGGTACGCGATGGACCACCAGCGTGTCTTCCAGAAGCGTATAAAAACGGCGGAGTGTTTCCTTGGGAATTTCGCTGTCGCTGGACAGCTTAGAGTAATTGATCCATTGGCCGCTGGCCTCGGCGGCCACATCGAGAAAACGCGCGTAGGAACCGAGATTTCGCGTGAACGCCTCGGCTTGAATTTCCTCGCGCAGATAGGTCTGCCCATAGCTATCCAGCAGCCCCGCCGCCGTGGCCTCCTCCTCTAAATACACCCCCGGCAACGTGCCAATCCGCAGCGCTTTGTCCAACTCAAACCGCCCGCCCAATTCCCAAAAGGACAGCGGATCAAGATGCTCGATGAGTATGCGGCCCGGGAGCAGATTGGCATGGCCTCGTTTCAATGTGCGGGCGCTGGAGCCAGTCAGCAGAAAACGGTGGGGGCAGCCGTTGTCCAACGACGCCTGAATGACGTTCAGCAGCGCAGGCACTCGCTGAATTTCATCGATGGCCATGAGCGCCGGCTTCGGCACAGCCGCCAGTTCCCGTTGCAATCGGCTGGGATCCTTGACATAGGTCAGATACAGGCTTTCGTCCATCAAGTTGACAATCTTGTGGGGACGAAGCAGGCGCATCAAGGTGGATTTGCCCACCTGCCGAGGCCCCAGGAGCAGGACGCTTTTGGGGGAGTGCTGCAGGCGCGGGAAGATCATCCTGTCTAACATCTAGTCTATTTTCAATGAAAATAGCCTAAAGTCAAGCCCTGATTTTCAGCGGAAAAGATGAGGCGCTACGCGTCATCGCCGTCCGTCAGGCATCGCCGAACTCATGGCCCCCCGAATTCCCCAGAACACACTTACGATACTTACTGCCTGACCCCATCCTTCCCCATCCCTTTCACATGGTCGTCACAAGGGAAAGTGCAGGGTGCGTGGCGAGCCTTGACAGCCACGGTTCAGCCGCGTATAGTCATTTATAGAGGAGGAAACGATGGCTGTACGCAAGAAAGTCAGACGACGACCAGCGCCCAGAAGGATGGCGGATGATGACTGGGTTCGCCGGCACTTCGAGGAACTGGTGGACAAATACGCAGGCCAGTATGCCATCGTGGCCGAGGGAGAGCTGTTCGTCGGGTACGACGCCCGCCAATTGGACGAAGAAGCCCGCCACAAGCACCCTGGGGTGATCCCCACCGGTCTACGCATTCCCCGCCCGGAAGACTTCACGTGCGCGCTATAACGCTTCCCTACACGCTGTACCGAAAGCGCTGGGCACCCATTATCCCCGTGCAGTTCCAGGGACCGCGTGGTTGGATGCCCATCTGGACCTACGTTGATTCGGGCGCCTCGTTCTCAATCCTGGGCGCCCAGTCGGCAGAACGTTTGGGGCTGCAGGCGAACCGTGGCACTCGCACCAATGTCGTCGTTGGTGACGGCAGCTTGATTCCCGTCTACATCCACCACCTTCGTACTCGAATTGGGCCGGTGGAATTGCATGCCCATGTGGGCTTTTCGCCCAAGCTGGGAGTTGGTTTTGACCTGTTGGGGCGTCAGGATATTTTCACTCATTTTGATGTGACCTTCAGCGATTCCCGCCGCCTCATTCTCTTCATGCCACGTCGCCCCTCGTAGTTATTGGTCTACCATTTCTCTGGTCTCACCCGCTCCCCCCAAAGGAAACTTCAGAGTGACCGTGGCGCCGAGGCCGTGTACAACCGCACGCGTCAAGCGATCCAGAGGAACATCCCCCCGCTCAGGGGCTTTGCGCTCTCGCAGTAAGTCATGTGCCCCCGCATTCACAGCACACACTCACGATACTTACTGCCTGACCCCATCCTTTTGCACCCCATCCTTTTGCACTCTGCCCGACCCCATATTTTCCCACAGCACTTGGATGGGAGGTTACATAATTCCGGTGCCACAATCCTATTGAACGTGACGTTGACCGGGACGGCCTCGACGAAGCCGACGCCCTGTCTGCTGCTCCAGCTCTTGCAGAAAGACGTCACTGCCTAAGGGGCGTCCGACACTGCCATGACGCTCGAGCCGCTCACCCACGTCGTCATCCCGAGCATCCCGCAAGTACTCTGCCCAATCCGCGATTCGCTCCTTCAAAAAATGGTTCGTCAACAGCGCATCCGAGGAGCCTGTCACGTGTGCATGCGCGCTTGACCACGGGTACGCCTCCGCTCGCTCCACCATCCCCGCGATCACCGGATTACGCTCCACGTACCGGACCGCCGCCACTAAATGGCTCTCATCCATTGCCACACTGCCGAATCGTCCCTGGAAGAGATAGCCGCGCCATCCTTGCCTGAAGTTGACATGCCGTGTATAGCGTCTGTGGGCTTCCCCAATGGCACGCGTCAGACTCTCTCCCCCTCGGGGCATGACGACCAAGTGCACATGGTTCGTCATCAGGCAGTACGCCCAGACCTCTAGATCCCACCGACTGGCCTGCTCCCGCAGGAGCGCCAGATAGGTCTGCCGATCCTCATCGGTAAAGAATATCGGCTGGCGTCGGTTGCCCCGCTGCGTCACGTGGTAGGGAATGCCGGGGATGGTCAATCGTCGTAGACGTGCCATGGCCCTATTCTAGTCTCGGCACAATTCCCAAACAAGCAATAGTATTGTGGCACCGGAATTACAGGAGCAGGACGCTTTTGGGGGAGCGCTGCAGGCGCGGGAAGATCATCCTGTCTAACATCTAGTCTATTTTCAATGAAAATAGCCTAAAGTCAAGCCCTGATTTTCAGCGGAAATAAATAAGGAGGCGTCCCGTCCCACGAATTCCCCAGTGATCGACGGCACGTGCCTACAGGATCAGACCAAGGCTGATGCGAATGGCCTGGTCAACCTGCTTGAGGTAGGAAAGTGGCAGGTGGCCGATTCTGCGATTCAGGCGAATTTTGTCAATGGTGCGGATCTGAGACAGCAGGATCGTAGAGTGTTCTTTTAGGCCAGCGACACCCTGGGGAATGTGGACGTTGATCGGATAGGACTTCGTGAAGCTCTTCGTGGTCAGTGGGGCAACGATGACGGTCGGAGCCACGTCGTTGCCGACATCGTTCTGAATCACCACGACCGGCCGCCGGCCCGCCTGCTCTGAGCCTTTCGTGGGGTTCAAATCAACCCAGAACAGATCCCCCCGCCTAATCGGCATACTTCAGCGATTCGGCATCCAGGCGGGCAAACTCACGCTCCAAGCGCTTCGCTTCCGAGCCGAGTTCAGCGTATCCCTCTTCCAACAGGCTTCTCAGCGCTTTCTGGCGCGAGAGTCCGAGATACACCCTGACCGCTTTCTGGATGAGCGTGCTGCGCTTTGTGTGTTCCCGCTGCGCCTGATGATCGACCGCCTCCCGTAAGTCTGGGGGGACTGTGATGTTAATGTGCTCAACTTTCATGCCAGTCGCCTCCTTGCATAAAAGTATACACTGATAGTATCTCCTATGCAAACGAGAAACAACTCCCTGAATTCCTCCTACGCGGTTTCCGCCTGTTTGGCAACCCTGCCGTCCCCGGCTGCCTTAGAGCGTGTCGGAAGATCTGGCTGGCGAACACAGGATTTGACCTAGACTGACGAGCCCAAATGAGGTGGGCTAGTTCAGGGAACTGCTAATCAACCTGTTGAGCTGTCAAAAAGAGGGCCTTCTCCAACACAGTAAAGAAATCCTGATAAGTCGCAGCGTCCTCCACAGACTTGATTCCATACTGTGCGTTTGCCCTAACCAGGAACTGTTTTTCCCCTCGAGGCCTGACACTGACCGTCATCGTAATAACGTTGTTGCTAAAATACTTTGAACCAGTGACAGAACCCAGCATGAAGTCAGCCTTGTCAATGACAAATTCCAAATCCTGCATCGTGCTGATCACCGTCTGCATCATCTGCTTCTTGTCTGTAGTGTCAAAGGCGCGCGTCTGAATACTGCGTAGCTTGACCTGACTTTCGTTCGTTTCAAATGCTCTTCCCGCAGTAGTCGCGCATCCAGCCACCATCATCGCTAGCACCACAACTAAGCCAAAATTGGCACCTCTAGGAATGGCTCTCATATCTTCTCCGCCTCTAAGAAGATCGCCTTTGAGAGACCATCGTAGAACTTCTGATAGATGTCGGGCTCTTGAATGCTTTCCACTCTGCTGATCTGATTCGCTCTATCCCACACGATGCGCTGGAAGGTCACACGAACCGCCATCTTTCTCCCTTCGAGACTAGATTTGGTGATCACAGAGGCCTTGACGCGCTGGACGGCATCAGCTCGCGCCGTGTAATTCGTATGCGAACCACCCATAGCAGATAACATGTCGAGTAAAATTGCCCCAGCCATCTGCCCTGCGTTGGTCGCATCACTCCGCTTTGATGCTACCACCAATCCCAACTTGGTTTCACTCTCATCGAGCGTGAACCCCAAATCCTGCAACACTCCGGCGACGGACGTAATAATCTGTTCCTCGTTCGTCGTGTCGTACTGCCTCATCTGCAATTGGCGTTGTGCAAGATAGCCTTCTCTCGGCTTGAGAAAGCCTTTAGGGGCCATCGCGCAACCCGCTAGCGCCAAGCACAACAACGGGCTCAGCCACGATCTGGACGACGAAGGAAGCTGCCGCCTCATACGGTCGTTTCTAGAACTGGGAGGAGTGGTATGCGAAATCGCGCACTTTACCCTGGCCATCAAATTTAATGACGACCGTCAACGTTCTCTGCGTGGTCGACACCGCCCCTGAGCTACCAACGGTCAAGAACTTGATGCCGGCATTACTTGTCGAATAAACGACATCCGTGGCCAATTTATCGTAAATCCAGACTTCCCGTCGTTCCTCATCAGTGGAGACTACATTCGGAGCGCCTAATATCTGTGCAACGTCTGCGGATGGCATACCAATGGTGATTTTTCGCTGCACCGTTCCCACAGTAAGTCGGTCACCCTTGTCGTCCTGTACTTGTTGCCTTTGATAACTTGCTGACGCGCACCCTGCTAATAATAGAATGGTCGGGAGTAATACGTGCTTCGCTTCCATATTTCACCTCCTAGTGGGTTACGGCAAAAGGATGGAACTCTGGCCTCTTGGAGACTTTGCTTGGAGTTAGGATTTCGAGCATGGTAATGGTCTCCTTGGAGGACTTACAGATTATAGCAACTCAGACGCCGGAGACGCAATAGCAAATTGGTACCCAAAGGGACAGGTTGAGCTAGCCCTGTTTTTCAAAAACTTACGATACTTACTGCCTGACCCCATCTTCTGCTGGCGCTGAATCAAAGCTCATGTGCGCAGACGCGCACGAATAGATGTGTAGCGCAAACTCTTAAAAGGACTTGACAGGTCGCCTGTTTTCATAGATGTCCCCTGAATTCCCTGCTATTTTTCCTTCTGTCTTTTCCTAACGCTGCTTGTATGACCTGACGGGCCATTTCGTCTAAGGGGAGAGTTACTGATTCGGTTTCCAAGGCTAATACGAATTCTTCCCCTGACTCGTGAAATTTGTCTAGAGCATCGAGGGCTACTCCTTTTAAAAAATGAGCATAGGTAGGGTCGGAAACCATCATCCGTTCGTAGACCTGCAGTTCTTTTTCCTTTTCACCACTTCTCCCATATGCGAGCCCAAGTATTGCGTAAGTTTGTCGGATTTGCGTTCCGTCGAACTCGTCTAAATATTTCCCCAGTAGTTCCTCGCATAACTTGATGGTCTTGCGGTCATGGCCATGACTAAAGTGATAATTAGCTAAGGACCATAATCGATGAGGCTGGTCAGGAAACAACTGGTTCACAAGATGTGTGGTCAACAATTCAGCAGCCACACCGAGCGGAGCCACGAGAGGCTTTAGGAGGGGTGAGACCCCCAGCACGAAACACGCGATGGTAGTGACAATGAAAACCGCCAGCGTACATCTGCTTGGAGACTTCGTACGCTGTTTTTTGAGCGCTAGCTTCCACATCACGGCTGTATTCAGGTTTCCACAAACATCATGGGTCATAATAAGTCGCAACTGAGTTTAGTGCAACTTTATGCGTAATTGTTCTTCCAAAATAGCCTTTCGCCGGTTCAGTTCTGGCAGTGTGGACGCTACAGATTCATTGAAAAACGCTTCTCCGCGTCGTGCCAGTTCTCCTGTTACAAAGCTTTTTAATGAGAATGCATCCAAAAATGTTTCATCGGCGGACTTGCCTTTTGCCTCAAAGGTCTTGTTAAGGAAATCTACCACTTTCACGCGCCCAACCTGTCCTTGCAGGCCGTAAATACGACCGATGTTTTGGTCAACGCTCGCGATTTCTTGTTGGAGATACTGGACATCGGTCAACGGACCACGCAGGTATTGATTGAGCGCGGTGAACGGGAAGCTTCTGATCTGGATCGCCGGCGAGTGAGAAATAGGTTGCGGAAGAATCAACTGACGGCTGATCGCTGCGGTTGCCCTCCCCGGACTGACCCCCAGGTCCTGCACAACGTCTTGCGCCTCTTGCGTCACGTGTTTTTCGTGGAGTGTGTTCCCGACGGCTTGGCTCAGCGCCTGACCCGCGGCCTTCGAAGTTCCCGTGGGATCATCCGTCGCGGCGGAGGCCGATTCGATGCCAAGCTGAAGCCCTAAAACCAACGCCGTATGAAAAGTGTTGGGGCTGTCTCCTTGCAACTGCTGCACATGCGCATCGACCTGCTGGAACGTGGCGTAGGCCGCGTAGACGTTGCCCTCGGTGAGGAAGAAGACGACAATCGCCGCGATGGCCGCAAACAGCTTGCTCAGGAAGCTGTAGCCACTTGGGTCAACAAATCGTAACGGATTATTGCGCACATAGGCATACCGATTAAGCGTTTGGGGATCGCTGGGGTCCTGCACAAACGGATCCGGCTGGAGGAAGCGGCCCAGTTGCGGATCGTAGGCGCGGGCGGGAAAGCGGATGAGGCCATTGGCCGCATCTTGGCGCTGGCCGGTGAAGCCAAACGGGCTGTGGGCTGCGGGCTGGGGGCTCTGGGCAGAGACTGACCCAAACGGCGTGTACTCATGCAGCTCCACGACGGCCCCGGTCGCATCCGTGAGGACGTTGCTGCTGCCCAGGTGATCCGTGTGGTAGAAGCGCAGCGCGGGGGCGGGCGGCAGAGTTTTAGCCGGAGGAGGGGGAAGCTTGCCCGAGCGGGGGCCGCCCAGCCGGCTGGGCGGACTGGGCGCGGACGTGGTGGAGCGCGTAGAGCGTGTCAGCGACGCGATGCGCTGAGCACCGGCGAAGACATACTTCGTGACCGTGCCATCGGCGGCGAGTTCCACACTCTCGCCGAGGTAGGTGGTCGTACCGGAGGGCGTGCGTTGCTTGACGCGGCCGCCGTCGCCGTCGTAGACGGTGGTCGTGGTGACCTCGCGCGGCAGCGGCGGATGCCACGTGGAGGAGGAGCGGACCTGCACGAAGTAGGCCTGACCGGGTTCGACGCGCTCGACCGTTGTCAAAGAGCCACTGACCGTATCGTAGCGCAGGAGCTGGGTGGCGTCAATGCCACGGAAGAGTGTCTGAGTGGAGAGTTTCGAGTTGAGAGTTATTGCTGGAAGCAAGTGCCAGCCAGGCAGGAGGGTGGTGACGGGTATGGTCGTGGGCAGCTTGCCGGTGAGCCGGACCGTCACACCGTTGGGGTTCGTGCAGTAGGCCTGGTAGCCCTGGCCGTATTGCAGGGTGTCAAAGTCGTTAAAGATCGGATCGTTGACGAAGTGCTGGAAGCGGTGCGCCTCCGGCGTCTCGGGAGTCGCGTCAAACCACGCGAGCTGCTCGAAGTCGGCGGAGAAATTCGGAAAGATCGCCGTGATGTGCGCATCATCGGGAATCACCGGCAGCGAGAAAAAGTTCCAGCCAGGCGCAAAGTGCAGCTCGACGGTCTCCTCAGGGGCGGTGTCCACGCGGATGAGGCGATTTTCGGCGTCGTAGGCTAGCCGCTGCGCGGCGAAGTCCCCAGTCGATGGTCCGCGGTCCATAGCCTTCTCGACCAGGTTCCCATTGGCGTCATAGGCTAAGTCGATAGTCGATGGTCCATAGTCGATAGCCTGTTCCAGGAGATTCTCGTTGTTGTCATCGCTCAGTCCATGGACTATGGACTGTGGACTATGGACTGATGTCACCGCATGGGGCTTGGCGCGCTGGCCCGTCTGCGGATCGAGGACGCCGTAGTTCATCATCAACCCGCCGCCGGTGGCCGAAGCGGCGGTGGCTCCACCGGCCGGCATGTCTTTTTCCAGCATGTTCCCGATGGCATCATAGCGATACTGCAGATCGCCATAGGCGCCGGTGGCGCGGGTGAGGCGGTTGAGCGCGTCGTACTCAAAGGCTTGGCTGCCGGTGTGGACGGCATCGGTGATGCCGGCGACGTTGCCGAGGGGATCGAAGTCATACGAGAAATCTTGAAGAGTGCCGAGTGACGAGTTGCGAGTGACGAGTTCAGATAAACGAAGCGTCTGCGGATTGTAGGTGTAGTCGGTGACAACGCCGTTGCCGTACTCAATACGTGTGATCTGCCCTGCCGAGTTATAGTCTATGTTGTTGACTATGGACTGTGGACTATTGACTATGGACTGAAGCTGAATCGTTTCAAGACCGCCCTGGGGGTTGTAAGTGTAGGTCGCGATGTCGCCATCCGGATACGTGAGTGTCGTGAGCCGGCCGAGCAAATCATACGTGCGTCGGATGGTATAGGCTTTCCCCTCAATCGTCTTGCTTTCGCTGATGAGACGACCGAATTCGTCGTAGGCGAAGCGGGAGGAACCGGAGCCATCGGTAATGCCCGTGAGCTTGCCAGTGGTGGCGGGTCGGGCGGGTGCACGCCGAGCCGGCTGCACGATTAGCACCGGCACCGGTGTGCCGGAGCGCGAGGGAGCCGGTGGCTCGGGTGGGGGGAGCGGGGCCGCGCTGATTGAAGGCGGGAGATCATACGCATACGTGACCGCGGCAGGCGCGACGACGCCGGAGTTCCGCGGGGCCGCATACGTCTTGCGGGTGAGGCGATTCAGCGGGTCGTATTCGAAGGTGGTGGTGACCCCGCGGGCATCCGTCTGGCTGAGGAGATTATCCACGTCATCGTAGGCGTAGCTCCAGTGGCCCATGTCGGGGTCATCCATGCTGAGCTTGCGGCCGAGCGAGTCATAGGCGATGCGGGTGAGATTGCCGCTGGCATCGGTGACCTGCGTGAGATCGCCCAGCGCATCGTAGGCGTAGGTGGTGGTGTGCATGACCTCTTCGGAGAGCACTTCTTCGACCTTGATGAGCCGGCCGTAGGGATCGACGAGCTGCTGCGTTTGCGTGGGGCCGAGGGTGGTGGTGGTTTCCCCGTCGTCGTAGTCGATGAGCGTGTCGGTGCCGTTGGGTTCGGTGGTTTTGATGAGCCGGCCCACCGGATCGTAAGCATAGGATACAAACGCCAGGCTCGGGGCTGAGGGCTCAGGGCTCAGGGGTACATACCGCTCTGAAACGTCCGCCAGATACGGCACCCACTGCTTAACGACCAGCCCGCGCGCATCGAATTCCACGGCACCGGTAACAACTTGCTTCTCCGGGTCCTCGGCAGGACTGCGAGCCTGGATCGTACGGCCGAGGCCATCGGAGAAGTGGAGAGTGCAGAGTGGCGAGTGGTGAGTCGGCTCCGCAAAGACGCAGGTGGTTGTTTTCGCGGGAGTCGTGGAGAGGTCGTAGGTGAACTCGCTGAGTGTGACCGGCTCGGTGGCGCCTGGCTCCAAAAACTTGGTGGCGATGACGCGCCCCAGCGGGTCGTAGTCGGTGAGCGTCGTCAGGCCGTTCTGATCGGTGGAGCGAAGCACCTGCCCGGTGCGCGGATCGTACGTGAGCTGGCGGGTGTGGCCGAGGACGTTTTCGATCTGCACGAGGTAGGTGCCGGCCGCAGTATCGTAGGTGTTGGTGGTGGTGCGACCCAGCGCATCGGTGACGGTGTGCACGTTGCCGGAGGCATCATAGGTGAGCGTGGTGGCGAGCCAGCGCTCTTGCGGCAGATTCAGCCACTCCTCTTCCTTGCTGAGGTCGCCGGTGGTCGGATCGTAGGCAAAGCGGCGCTGCGCGACGACCGTTCCCTGCGTATCACGCGTCTGGGTGAGTTGCGGCTTGCTGAGGATCCACGCGGCTTCGTCGTAGAGGTAGGCCGTGGTGGTGGTGCGCTCATCGCCGCTGATGAGCGTCTCGGTCGCATGGCCCTGCTCATCCACGCGCACATCGCGCACCCACCCCTCGTTCACCGCTTGCGTCAGATTGCCGTAGGGGTCGTACTGGAAGCGGGCGCGGGTATCGCGGTGGGAGGCGTTGCCATCATACACACCGGCATCGGTCTGATCCAGATGCGCCACATGGACCCCCGGATACGGCTCCTCGCAGGTCCAGGTGTTGGTCGTCTGGGTGTAGAGGCGGTCGTTGGCATCGCGCACCTCCGCGGAAAGCGGCCGGCCCTTGGTGTGCTCATCCTGGGCGAAGGTCGTTTGGGTCGTCGTGCCGGCGACATCGCTGACGGTGGCGGTGCGGAACCCGCGGAATTCCCGCGTGGGCCCATCGTAGACCCCGCCGCGATAGCGATAGCGCGTCGTGTAGGTGTGGCCCAGGCCATCCGAGACCTCGACTTTCGTGACGACGGGCAGCACGAACGGCAGGCTCGGCGCGCCGCCGTCTTGCGCGTTGTCGAACATGGTGGAAGGCGCATAGGTGATCGCACTCACACCACCGAGGCCGTTGTCGACCTGGCGCAGCAGATCCGGCTGCGCGCCCATCGCGAAGGCGATCTCCGCCGCCCCGGAGGTGGGATTAAACATCCCGAAGCCGGCCAGGCCGGAGCCTTTGAAATCACCCACTTGGAATCGATCCTCCGGGCCGCGCAGGCTGAAGGGATGCTCGCTCATGAGCGACTGCGCGGGGCCAAAGCCGCGGCCGGTGGAGAGCGCGCACACGGCAACGCCGGAGGACGTGTCGTAATAGAGCACGTCGGTGAGCCCATCGCCGTTGACATCGGCGGTGGTGAGATCGTGGCCGCTGCCGAAGCCGTCCACCCACGTGGAGGAGGGGGCGAAGGCGGCGCCGGTGGAGAACGCCACCGACACCGTGCCGCCTGAGGCGGCGGCGACATCGGTGAGGCCGTCGCCGTTGAAATCACCGGTGAGCGGCGTGGCCCCGGCCCCCCACCCCGTCAGCCAGGCGTCCGGCCCCGTGAAGCGACTGCCGTCGGAGCGCGCGATCTGCCAGGCGCCGTCCTTGAACGTGCCGACATCCAAGAGCTGGTCGCCGTTGAAGTCGCCCATGAAGGGCGTCTGCCCCGCCCCGAAGCCGGGATGCCACGTCACGGGCGCGTCGAAGCGCGTCCCCGTGGACTTCGCCACCTGCCACTGGCCGCTGGAGGTATTCCAGAGCAGGAGATCGGTCTTTCCGTCGGCGTCCACATCGCCCACGAGTGTCGCCGTCTCGGATGGCAGCGTGGTATTCAGCCATGCCTGCTCTTGTCCAAATCCTGAGGGGGAGTTCAGCGCCACATGCCAGTGATTCGTGGCGGGTTCCAGATGGGCCAGATCGGCGTAGCCGTCGCCGTTGAAGTCGCCAGTTAAGCCCATCGGGCTAAACTGGGCGTGGTTCATCGCCTGCACCTGGCCGGCGAGACTGCCGCCGATGCTGAGGTTGAAGCCGCCGATTTCGTTGTAGGCGGTGACAGCCACCACGGTCCAGCCCGAGGCCAGCGGCACCGACCCGCCCGAGGCCGCCGTCCAGGTGCTGCCGCCCGGCTGGACGTAGAATGCCTCGGCGCGGCCGCTCACGCCCAGGCTGGAGAGCGAGGCGGTGCCGCCGGATTGGCTGTAGAGCCACGTGATCGCCAGCAGATGCGCGTCCGAGGGGCCGCTGGCGGAGAGGTTGCCGTTGGCCTCGGTCGACCAACTGATCCCCTCGGCGGAGCCGGCCAGCTCCAGATGCGGAGCGCTCCAGGGCACCTGTGGAATCGCCGCGGCGTGTTGGACCTCTTCGCAGTGTCTCCAGAAGAGGACGCGGTGGCACACCTTCTCGTTCCAGACTTTATAGCCCGGTTCGAAGTAGCCCGAGGGCCAGAGGCGCTGGTCGTTGCCGCCTTCATTATTCGGGAACAGATGGCCGGTGGAGGTTTGGAGCTGCCAGCTATGCGTGCCCGTGGAGATGGCCGGCACGCAGTTGTGGCAGTGCAGATAGCGCGGGGCGTCGTCGGTATAGGCGAAGGTCACAGGAGGCAGGCGGGTCGCGCCATCGTGGCCGACCTGCGCGACACTCGAGAGCAGCGACCGGCTCGTCCGAGGCGACGGCGTGTAGCGCAGCTCATACCGGCGAGCCAAGCGCAGCTCGCCATCCACCATCGCCTTCGTCTCGATGGTGTGCAGACGGTGCGCAGTCGTCACGGCGAAGCCGCTGCGGTAGCTCGTCTCCGCATCCGGCCTGGCTTCCCAGACGAACGAGACCTGGTTGGTTGGCGCCTCGTGCGTGGGCTCATGGCCGGTATAATCGATATGATCAAGATAGAGCTGCGCCTGATCGGTCGTATAGCTGACGGTGAGCGTATTGCCATGCGTATCGGTGATCTGATCCAGATTCCAACGAAAAATATTCCCTTGAGCCTCGAGCCGTGAACCTTGAATCTTGCCAAATTGATACCGCGTGCCCGCTTTATCACGCACTTCCCAGCCGGCGCTGTCGCGGTTGATAAACTTGAGGAAGAGGCCCTCGTCCTTGGCGCGATAGGTGCCATCCGGAATCTGGACGAGGTCGGAGGACACGCCCTGGAACAGGAAGGTGTACGTATCGGCGCTATCATACTTCGGCACGCCGTGCTTGGTGGAGCGCTCGATGTAACCCACATCCAGCGACCAGCCCACGCCCACCTCGCCGTTGCGGCTGGAAGAAGAGTACGCCAGTCCGAGGCTCGGTTGCATCCCCTTGCGCCCGGGTGGGACCGCGATGGGAATCGAAGTGGTGGCGCGGCCTGTAAACAGATCCGGCTGGAAGCTCTGGATGGCCGTGGCCGCCGGCGGTGGCGCGCTCCCCGCCGAGGCCGTTGAGGAGCCCAGCGCCGCCTCTGCTCTCGGCGGGAACGAGCATTGTGCGATCACGAGTATCAGCGCGGTTGCTCCCGCGATGCTTCGTTGCCACCACACTGTGCGTCTGGTCATCGTCAGTCTTTTTTGCATAGCAAGACCGTTCGAAATGCCGGGCGGCTGTCGGCAGGGGCAATCGTGTGCGTATGCCCACCATCACCACCCATCGCGCCAGACGTGCCAGCACCATCGGTATCTGTATTAAATGAACCCGCTGAATTTGCATTTGCAGTCCTAAGCTGCAGCCCAGTAGTATTACCCGTCCATTGGCCCACCATAGTAATTGCATGGAAATGCGCTGGGGTTGTATGCTGGTGGCTTGGCATTTCGGCTACTGTTAGCACATGGCTACCCGTCGCCCCACCATGATCGTGCGTATTCGAACCCCCAGTCGTGCCGGCTGTTGAAGAGCCGACGAGAAAGCGATCGTCATAGTTGATCACCCGCGTGTAGCCCGCAGGGCAGGACGCTCCATCCCACAGGATGATCGCACCGGAAGGTACCAGACTGTGGTCATCATCCGCAATTGTCGAGGTCGTGATAGGTTCCGCCAGTCGGTGGGCAACCGTCGCGGTGTCGGCCGCCTCCGAACGGATGGCCAGCGGGACGCTGGTGATGGGCTGGCGAGGGAGCAGCTCTTCCCCGTTAACCAGAATCGCCAGCCAGCAGGGATGGCTCCAGTCCATACTATTCAGCGGGGTGACGCTGCCTAACAGTACGCTGAAGTGGCCCTGGGTGAGGGGGACCTCGGGCTGGGTTTCTTCCCAGATTTTCGTGCCGCTGCTTTCCGCACCATACAGGCGGAAGGTCAGCGTATACGGACCTTCGAGCGGCACACCCTGACTATCTACTGCCGTCCCCTGGTAGCGGATGAGGTGCGGCACGTCTGCTGCCACCGAACCTACGAGGAGCCAGCTGAGTAACGGAAATAGGATCGCCGCACGGAGCACAGGCCTTCTACGATGGCTCATATCGCGCCTCCTGTCATCTTCCGGTCGGAGCGGGTTATTGCGCGCAGATGCAGCATACATCGGTGCTCCACTCCGAGTGACATGACCCTGTGCTGGAGGTAACCGTGCAAGTCCCTTGGATAGCGAGGAGTACCCGCATACCATTGCAGTAAGTTGCGCAGTAGGTTGCGGGAGAGTCGCCCCCGGGGTACTTGCACACAGCGAACGTGCTGATTCCTGGTATCCCCTGTGGACCCTGCTGGCCTGGGGGACCTTGAGAGCCGGTCGCTCCGGTTGCGCCAGTCGTTCCAGTGGCTCCTGTAGCTCCTGTGGCTCCCGTTGCTCCAGTAGACCCTGTCGGCCCCTGCGAGCCTTGAGAACCCACGAGCCCTGTGGGACTGCCTACCCACTTTCCTGAGCCATCGATGACGTGTTGACCATTGATCGCCACGCCGCCAGCGATATCGACTCTCGCGGCAGGATTCGCTGTGCCAATTCCGACATTGTCCCCTACGATGTTGATTGGACCCACGAGGCGCTCGGCGGCTTCCGCACGGACCGCGAGGGGAACGCTCGTAATCGGCTGGCGTGGGGAGAGTTCTTCGCCGTTGACGAGGATGGCCAGCCAGCACGGATGGCTCCAGTCCATGCTCGTGAGCGGGGTGACGCTGCCCAGCAGCACGCTGAAGTGGCCCTGGGTGAGGGAGACCTCGGGCTGGGTTTCTTCCCAGATTTTCGTGCCGCTGCTTTCCGCACCATACAGGCGGAAGGTCAGCGTATACGGACCTTCGAGGGGGACGCCTTTCGGATCCACCGCCGTGCCCTGGTAGCGGATCAGGTGGGGGACGTCCGCGAGGACCAGAGGACTCGTCAGCAAGAGGCTCGCCAGCGGTAGCACGAAGAGCAGGGGGCGTCTCTTCATTGCATCATCCTCCTTTCGGTGTCTTCTTTCGGTGTCTTCGAGCGTATCACACGATGTTTGCTTTGTCAATATTTATTTTCATATAATTCAAATAATTTCCCATCAAAAAACCGGGAGACAGTCTCACGGTTCCACCCGTTTAAGTCCAGGCAGACGATCAAAGTCCGTATCATAGGAGTAGATGTTCTTGACGTCAGCCTCCTGCATCCACACCGCATTGTACGCATCGACGAAATCGATCGGCTTTTCCCGGAAGAGTCCCAGCGAGGCCAAGACACTTCCCTTCGCCTCGACCCGGACACCATCTAACGATACGAGCGGGAGAAGCGCGTCCACGATGCGCTCCTTGGCCACGCGATACACGCCTGCGAGCACCCATACCACTTCCGCGATGACCAGGATGTTGGTCGTCAGCACCTCTTGGCCGCGCGCGGCTCGATCAAAAAGCCGCTCACAACGTGCGGCTTTCGCCGGCTCATCCATCGTGAGATAACGGATGATGACATTCGCCTCGAGAAACGTCATCGCATCTTCTCAACGACGCGTGTGGTGACGATCCGCTTGACGTCTTCCCGCAGGGTCCTAAAGTTAATGGGCCGCCGCACCGCGTCTTTGAACACGCCTTTCAATCCCACGATCGTCCCATGGATAGATCGGACGATGGCCGTGTCCCCTTCGATCACGTAGAGGAGCTTATCTTTCGGCCGCAGGCGCAGGGCTTCCCGGACAATCTTAGGAATTGTCGTCTGGCCTTTTGATGTGATCACAGAGAATGGCATGTCGTATCACCTCCTGTAAGGAGTATACCATAATTCCTTACTTTTTCATGTGATCATTACTTTTGAGATGTTGAAGCATTCGAGAGGGCATCGCGGACGGCGGAGAGGACGTCGTTGCGCTCGAAGGGCTTGGAGAGATAATCAAGCGCCCCCAGCCGCACCCCTTCCTTGGCGACCTCCACGCTCTGGTAGGCCGTGAGCAGCAGAATGGGCACCGTGATCCGCTTCTCCTTGAGCGTCCGCATCACGTGCAGACCGTCGCCCCGGGGCATTTTGATATCCAGCAGCAGCAGGTCGAAGCGCCCCTTGGCAAGCTTCGCCAGCGTCTCTTCCCCGTTGGCGACTACCTCAATCTCGTAGTCGCGATCCAAAATCAGCCGCAGCGACTCCCGAATCCCCTCTTCATCATCCGCGATCAGCACGCGCTGTTTCTTGCTCATCAGCGTCCTCCTCCTTTGCGATGGGTAACTGCATGCGAACGGTGGTGCCTTGGCCGAGGGCGCTGGAGAGCGTCACCCGGCCGCCATGCTCTGTCACAATGCTGTGCACCACCGACAACCCCAGCCCGGTGCCGGTGGCCTTCGTCGTGAAGAACGGATCAAACACCTGGCCCAGGCGCTCTTTGGGAATCCCGGGCCCGGTGTCGGCGATCTGAATTTCCAGATGGCCGTTGACGCCGAGCGTGCTGATGGTAATCGTGCCGGGCTTCTCCATCGCCTCGATGCTGTTGAGCAGCACGTTCAGCAGCACCTGGCGGATCTGGCTCGGATCCACTAATGCTGCATCGGAGACGGCATAGGCGCGCACGATGCGAATTTGCTTGCGCACCAGCGCCTCATCCAAAAACTCCAGCGTGTCATCGATCAGGCGTGACAGGCGCGTCGGCCGCCGCCGCGGGGGGATGGGCTTGGCGAAATCGAGCAGGCGCTGCACCAAATCATTAATTTTATGCACCTCGTGCGTGACGAGCCGCGTAAACTTTTCCCGAAACTCCGGGTCGGTGTAGCGCTCCGGCAAAAATTCCGAGAACGTTTTGATGACCGAGAGCGGATTTTTGATTTCATGCGCCATGCCGGCCGCCAGCGTGGAGACGGCTTTGAGCCGCTCGGACCGCGTCAGCTCCTGCCGCAGCCGCTCGTTTTCCTCCGCCAATGCCAGCGGACTGTTATGGAAGAAGATCCGGTCAATCACCCGCTGTACGAGTTCTTTCAGCGGCGTAAAGCCAAGGGCGACGGCGAATCCCACCATCACAGAACCAATCAACGAGCGATAGCCCAGAACCCCCTGAAACCACTTCTCCGTGACCAGCACCATTACCATATACGCCGCCGTGATACAGGCGATCAAGATTGAGTACACCATACTGCGTTTGATAACAACGACGATATCCATTAATTGGTGTCGAACTATAGCGTATGTCACAAGGATAGGACAAAGCGGGATGATGAAATTACCGTAGGGGTAGATATCAATCCCAAAAACGGGAGGAAAGCAAAGTATTGACCCAGTAAATCCGATAGCTGTCGCCACAAAAAACCACCGGACCTGGATCAACCGCAAACCCCGATCACTACGCTTGAGAAATCGCCAGAGTTCGAAACAACTGATAAAAACTACTACCGCATAGAAGAGAAAGAACCAGGGGTAGAGAATCCCAGGAGGAGAATCGTAATAAAATTGACCAAAGACCTTACGCACATTGCTAATGAAGAATGGGGTTGTGTCAGCGATCAAAAAACCAACAGAACCCATATAGGCAAGAGCAATGCCTCTTGGACTACGCAACTCAATAAATATGGTCACGAAATGATAAAAAAGAGCTGGGATCAAAATAACGGGGACATGGGCTATACGCCACCAGATCATGGCTACCTGAGGATCATCCGTTGCTGCAATGAAAATTACCCCGATCCCCCACATCGCAACAGCGATACAAAAACTGGCCCAAAACCGAGTGACGCGACTTAAGGGATTGGTAAAATACACCAACGCCGACATCGTAATACACGTGACCGCTACTAAAATTCCGGAAAAGGCAAAAGCGTTCATCTCATACTGTACCTTGAAGCTTGTCGCTGAGATGCCAATTACTCCACATTCATCTCACAGCGCTGGGGGTGTGGTGACGGAGAGGCAGCGAACGGTGCGGCTGCCGGCGTTCTTGAGCGCGTGCGGGATGGACGCCTCAAAGTAGAGGCTGCTGCCCCGCTTGAGCTGATGCGTCGTCTCCCCCACTTTCGCCTCCAGCTCTCCCTCCAACACGTACAGAAACTTCTCCGTGCCCACCCGCGTCTCTTCCCGATGGGTGGAGCCGCCCGGCTCGATGGTAATCAGCACCGGCATGAGCTTTTTCTTGAGCACTTCAGTCGTCAGCATGGTCATGGAGGACTTGCCCGCTTGGTGGACATACACCTCGGTGCGGCCGCCGGCGGTCTGCATGGACACCAGCTCCCTGGCCCGCGCTTCTTCGATGCCGGCGTAGATCTCGATGAGCTTGACGCCGAGGGCGCGCGCCAGCCGGGTGTGCGACTCCAGCGTGCCGGTCATCTGGCCTGTTTCCATGCGCGAGATGGTGGCTGGATCGACACCGGAGGACTTGGCCAGCGTCACCAGGGTGATGCGCTGCTGCTTGCGCAGGCGCCGCAGGCGCTCGCCGACCGTCTTGGCCAGCTCCGGCTCTGCAGCGGTGCGAGGCGTACGACGCGGCCGTTTGGTCAGAGTCGTCGATGAAGGCATGGGTGCGCTCTCCTTAGGTTGCGATGAGACCAGTGTCCCATATCGTTGCGTAACCGTCAAGCTTAAATTTACATAATCACAAAAAAATACTTGACAACATCCGCCTCCGCATGCTATGAGTGAAGAGTTTCCTATGATGAATACGTCGAGCGGAGAGGACGTGGAGACGAATGAGAATGGCAGGGCTGATGAGCGGGATGGGACTAGTGCTAGGGCTGGCCTCGGCAAGCTGGGCAGCGTCTGGCGAGTGGCGCCTGGCCAGCCGCGGCTTTGATGAGAAGCGCGTGGCCGCAGTGGCGGCGGCTTCGGGGCAGTCTTCCCTACTCTATGCGGCCGCCGGCAGCGCGGTGTATGTCAGCCGCGACGGCGGGCAGGAGTGGCAGGTCAGCTTCCGCGCGCCAGCACAGGTGAACGACCTCGCCGTTGATCCGGCGCAGGCGGAGCGGGTGCTGGCCGCCACCGAGCAAGGGCTGTACGGCTCCTTCGATAGCGGAGCCACCTGGTCGCTGGTCTTTCGAGGCGTGGCGGAGAATGAGGCGCAGGGCACGGTGGTGGCGTATCATCCGGCGCGGCCGGGCGTCGCCCTGCTGGGCACGCGCGGCGGGCTGTTTATAAGCGAGGACGGCGGCCGGCAGTGGCGTGAAGTCGGCGTGCCGCAGGAGGCGCGTGCCGTGATCGCGATCTCTCTCGACCCTGCGGATGCCGACCGGCTGTGGGTGGTCGCTGCGGGCGGGCTGTTCGTCGGAAGCTTGAGCGCCGGCCAATGGCAGCGCCGCTTCGGGCTGATCAACACGCCGGAAGAAGCCCCGATCGAAACCGGGCAGACGGATGAGGTCTCCGAGCCGGAGCAACCGCTGGAGCGGCTCAACGCGGTGGCGCGCGATCCGACCTCGCCCGCCGTCTATGTGGCCACCTCGCGGGGCGCGCATGTGAGCCTGGATACCGGCGCGACGTGGCAGCGCCTGCCCCAACACGGCCTGCCGTCGGCGGATGTGTCGCGGCTGCTGGCTATCACCGGCTCACCGACGCTGCTTTACGCCGGCACCGCGCGCGGGGTCGCTCGCTATGAGCCGGCCGCCGAGCAGTGGCAGACGATGACTGAAGGACTAGCCACCTCGCGCGTCAACGACGTGGCTGCCACCGCCTCCGGCGGGACTGCCGCCACCGCCTCCGGCGGGGTTGCTACCACCGCCACGATGCTGTGGGTGGCCACCGACGAGGGGCTGTATCGCGCTGACCTGCATCAGGCTCCGACCGTGGCCGCTGCGCCCGCGCCGACTTCCTCCGCAAGCCTCCTGGCGCATTTCTCCCAGGAGCCGACCATCGCGCAGGTGCAGCAGGTGGCCATTCGCTACGCCGAGGTGCATCCGGAGAAAATCGCTCTCTGGCGCAAGCAAGCGCGGCTGCGGGCGCTGGTGCCCACGCTCAGCGTCACGGGTGATACGAACCTGACCGATTTTCGCCACTGGGACGCCGGGCCGAACCCCGATGTCTTGCTCACGGGCAAGCGAGACATCGACTGGACTGCGAGCATGAGCTGGGATTTGGGCGATATGATCTATAGCGCCGATCAGACCAGCATCGATGTACGCTCGAAGCTGATGGTGCAACTGCGCGATGACATCGTGGATGAGGTCACGCGCACCTACTTCGAGCGGCGGCGGGTGCAGCTCGCGCTGCTCACCAACCCTCCGAAGGATCAGGAGAAACGGATGGAGAAAGAGCTGCGCGTGGAGGAGCTGACCGCCCTGATCGACGGCTTGACCGGCGGCTGGTTCTCGCGGCAACTCGCACAAGGAGGAGCAGATGGCCGCACGTCTTGACGCGCAAGTGATGTGGAGCATGGTCGGGCTGCTGCTCGTGAGCGGTTCCATGTCGGCCGCTGCCCAATCGAGCAACGGCATCGTCACGCTGCTCCAAGAACAGATGACCTCCGCCGGCGGCCAGCTCGGGGGCGGCAATCCGATGCGCATGTGGACGGCGATGGGCGATCCGATGGGGGGCGCCTCCAGCGGCGCGCATTGCAGCCTGCTCGGGGGCTACTACCCGGCCACCGTCGCGCTCCCACCCGACCACCCGCCCGCGATGCCGACGGTCCAACCCACCCCATCGCTTGATCCCGGTCTGACGTACAGGTTGACCGGCACGAAAACCCGTGGGACCAGCATCTGGGTGAATGGCGTGGAGGTGGTGCCGCTGAATGATGACACCGCCTGGACATTCACCGTGCCGCTGGTGGAAGGGGATAACGTCTTGGTGATCATCACGAAAGATGCGGCCGGCCATGCGAGTGCTCCGGTCACGAAGACGATCGTCGTCGATAACCTGCCGCCGGTCATCAGCGAGGTGCTCTTGCGTGATCCGGAGGACCAGGTGCTGCGGCTGGATCCGCGCCGGCAGCCGCCGCTTCCGAAGACCAACTTCAGCCAGGTGACGGTGTTCGGGCAGGTGGATGATCACTTTGTGACGGTGCAGATCAACGGCGCGGGGACCATGCAGGAAGGCCGCCGCTTCTCAGTCACCCTGCCCCTGCAGACCGGACAGAATGTGCTGACGATCGTGGCCACCAGCCGGAATCAACACGTCTCGCAACAGCGTGTGGAGGTGGCCAAAGGCACCATCCCCACGATCCAGATGATGCAACCGCCGGATCGCAGCACGCACACGCTGGGCACCGCGCCTCTTCTGACCGCGGCGGCGACCGACCAGGAGCAGGATCCGATCACCTACCAACTGCTGCGTGATGGCGGCGTGGTGCGGGAGTGGGCGCCGGAGCTGGCCGAGCCATGGCCGCTGACCGAGGCCCACCTGGGCCGGCACACGATCGAAGTCCGCGCCCGCGATGCGTTCGGCAGCTTTGCCGCGCAGCAGACCCGCGTGTACATCCTGCGCAAGCCGGTGCCTCCGGAGTAATTCAGCCCCGCCTCAGCCCCCTGCCTTTTTTCGCTGTCTTACCAAAGTGATAATGTCCGGTTTGACCAAGATTAAAATGTCCTCTTCTGCGCACAACAGAGGAGGACGGAATGCCCCCGGACAGGTATCACATGAGCCAACAGGAACTGCAGCGCGTGCCGGTGTTCGAGGCGATGCGGACGCACCAGCTGCGTCAGGTCGAGGCCGCGCGCCAGGGGGCGGGCAAACACATAGGCCGCCATGTGCTGGGCGGCAAAGCGCGGGTCATGCTCGTGGGGCGAGATCCCGCACACGTAGGCGTCGGTCTGGGCTTGGGTCATCGGCAGGGTATTTTAACACGCCCGCTGAAGACGAGCAAGGCGGTGGTGGGGCCAGACAAAGCTTGGTATGATAGGGCCCATGAGCCTGATGCGCTGGCGCACCGCCGGCCCCGCGATCGCGGTCAGCGTCCTGATGGGATGCGCGACCACGGTGCCGTATGTGGGCCAGGGGCCGCACCCCCAGATTGAACGCGGGCGGCCCAACATCGTGATCGACACGCTGGGGAACATTCTGGCCATCTGGCCCAAGATCCTGCTGCTGGACTCACGCTTTGCGAATCACGCCATCTCTGCGCACACGGAATCGTATGTGGTGCGGTTTTTGGACGACCACCCCAAGGAAGTGGGACATGTGGTGGTGCGCCTCAACCAATACGCCCCGCATAAAGATCTCTATCGGCTGATCACGAACCATCAGGTGGCCTGGCCCTGGCGCGCCACCCTGGGGCTGCTCTCCACGCTCATCGGAGAAGTGCTGTTGCCGGGCCGCATTCTGCCGTTTGGCGACCACTACAATCCGTGGACCGATACCGTGCAGCTCTACTCGGATCATCCCGCGGTGAGCCTGCATGAGCTGGGCCATGCGTACGATTTTGGCAAGCGGCGATTCAAAGGGACCTACGCGTTCATCCGCGCCGTACCGTTTGTGGATTTGTACCAGGAAGCCGAGGCCAGCGGCACCGCGATTGACTATCTCATCCAGATTCAGGATCGGGAGGCCGAATTAGAGGCCTACAAAATCCTCACCCCGGCGTATGGGTCGTACATCGGCCGGTATCTCCTGGGGCCATTTAATTTTGTGGCGATCGGGGTGGGACATCTCTTCGGCCAAGGAGTGGCCCTGTACCGAGGGCATCGCTATCAGCAAGAAGACACCCTTCCCGCCTCCACCGTCACGCCGGAGAAGCCCGCCCCGTCCAGCCCGCCAGCTCCTAACCCCACCGTCCCCCTCCCCGAAGCTCACACCAGCTCTCCGAAGCCCCAGTGATTTGTGCTTGACAGAATCTGGTGTATGGGATACACTTCCTCGTGAGAGTGTATGTAATACACTTAATACGCCATGGGACCCAACGGATACACGAAGGAGCCTCGGGGGAATCGCTTAGCACCCGCGAGCGCCGTTGCGGTGGACGTCGCACTCTTTACCATTCAAGACGCCTCGCTGAGGGTGCTCCTGGTCAAGCGCGGCGCGCCGCCCTTCCGCGGGGCGTGGTCGCTGCCCGGGGGGTTTGTCCGGCGGGACGAATCGGTGGATGAGGCGGCCCTGCGCGAGCTGCAGGAAGAAACCAGCATTCGCACGGTGTACCTGGAGCAGCTCTACACCTTCGGCGAGCTGGACCGCGATCCGCGCGGACGGGTGATCAGCGTCAGCTACTACGCGGTGGTGCACCAGGAGCGGTCCCGCATCAGCGCCGGACAGCAGATCGCCGGCGCGAAATGGTTTGCGGTGCACCGGCTGCCCGCGCTGGCGTTTGACCATCGGGAGATCGTGCACGCCGCCCTGGAGCGGCTGCGCAATAAAGTGAACTACACCAGCGTCGCGTTTCAGTTGCTGCCGAAGAAATTCGCCCTCTCGGAGCTGCAGCGGGCGTACGAAGTGATCCTGGGACAGCGGCTGGATAAGCGCAACTTCCGGAAGAAAATGCTGCAACTGGGGATGCTGCGCGATACGCACGAGCAGCGCGCCGAAGGACGCCAGCGGCCGGCGCGCCTCTACGCCTTTCCCGAGGCGCGGGTGATTAAACTGCAGGAAAAAGGGATCATCGTCCCCTTTTGAGATGGACGCCACCAACGGACACGCCAATGGCCGCGCGCCGGACCGCGCGCAGCTTCAGGAGCGGGTGCGGCAGTTGGCGCGCGAGCGCCGCGCCATCATCCTCGCGCACAACTACCAAGAAGGCGCGATTCAGGATGTGGCCGACGTGGTGGGCGATTCGCTGAATCTCGCGCGCAAGGCCAAAGAGACGGATGCGGAAATCATCGTCCTCTGCGGCGTGCACTTCATGGCGGAAACGGCGGCCATGCTCAACCCGACCAAGCAGGTGCTCCTGCCGGACTTGGGAGCCGGGTGCGCGCTGGCAGACATGATCATCCCCGAGCAGGTGCGGCAGTGGAAGGCCCAGCATCCCCATGGCGTGGTGGTGTGCTATATCAACACCGCCGCCGCGGTGAAGGCGGAGTCGGACTTGTGCTGCACCTCCTCCAACGCGGTGCAGATCGTCGAGAGCATTCCCGAAGACAAAGAGATTTTGTTCGTACCGGATTACTACCTCGGCAGCTATGTGAAAGCCAAGACCGGGCGCAACATTCAGCTCTGGAAAGGCTACTGCCCCGCCCATGCGATGATCTTGCCGGAGCGCATTGAGGCGCTGCGCGAGCAGCACCCCGACGCGGAGTTTTTGATGCATCCGGAGTGCGGCTGTCTGACCAAGCAGATCGACCTGGCCGATCAGATTCTCTCAACGGAAGGGATGGTCAGCTACGTGCGGACCTCGCCGGCGAACACCTTCATCATCGCGACGGAGAACAACATTCTCCACCGCATGCGCCAGCAAAACCCGCAGAAGACGTTCCTGCCGGCCAGCGAGCAAGCCGGCTGCCACTACATGCAGCAGAATACGCTGGAGAGGGTGTGGTGGTCGCTCGTGAAGCTGCAGCACCGCATCACGGTGCCGCCGGAGTTGGCGACGCGCGCGCTCGTGCCCATCGAGCGCATGCTGGCGTTGAGTTGAGAGTGACGCGTTAAGCGTTGAGGGGTGCGGGGGAAAACTTTTCGAAGTCGGCAGGCTCGTCGAGGGCGAGGCCCTTCACGGCGCTGTCGATGCGGCGCAACAACCCCGTCAGGATTCTCGCCGGAGGAAATTCCACGCACGTGGTCGCTCCCTGCTGAATCAGCCAGCGCATGGACGGCTCCCACAGCACCGAACTGACGATCTGCTTCACCAAGAGCCCGCGGATGGCGTCGGGATCACGCATCGGCTCGGCGGTGACGTTGCTCACCACCGGATACTTCGGCGCGTGGATCGTCACCTTGGCCAGCGCCTTGCGAAAGGCCTCAGCCGCCGGCTGCATCAGCGGCGAGTGAAACGCCCCCGCCACATCCAGCCGCATGGCGCGCTTGGCCCCCTGCGCCTTCACCAAGGCTTCAGCGTGTGCAATCGCCGGCACCGTTCCGGAGAGCACGATTTGATCCGGAGCGTTGATATTGGCCATCACCGTGTCGCTCTGGCGGCAGATCGGCTCCAACACGCCGCGGGTGAATCCGATCACGGCGAGCATCGTGCCGGGATGGTGTACCGCGCATTCGGCCATGGCATCGGCCCGCGCCTGGACGAGATACAGCCCATCGGTCAAGGAAAAGGCGCCCGCCACGGCCAGGGCGGTCAGCTCGCCCACACTCAGGCCCGCGCAGCCCACCGGAGTCAGATGCGGGAAGCGCGCGCGCCAGGCCTCAACGGCGGCGATGGAGGTGACGAACAAGGCCGGCTGGCAGATGGCGGTGTTGGTGAGCGTCTCTTGCGGCCCTTCGAAGCAGAGGGCGGTGAGATCAAACCCGAGATGGGTATTGGCGCGCTTATAGATCTCGCGCGATTCGGCGCACTGGTCGTAGAACGCCTTGCCCATCCCCACCGCTTGCGCGCCCTGCCCCGGAAATAAATATACTACCTGCGTCTTATTCATGCATTAGTAGACTATGGACTCATTTCACCACTGCAACAGGATGGAGCCCCAGGTGAGGCCGGCGCCGAAGGCAACGAGGAGTACGTAGTCGCCGCGCGACACCGTGCCATCCTGCACCGCCTCGGACAGGGCGATGAGATTGGAGGCGGCCGAGGTGTTGCCGTAGCGCTCAACATTGGAATAGACTTTCTCAATGGGCACGTGCGCCCACTTGGCCACCGCCTGAATGATGCGGCTGTTGGCCTGATGCGGGATGAAACAAGCGACCTGTTCCCGCTTCACCTTCGCAGCGTTCAGGACGTGGTCAGCCGACTCCGACATCCGGCGCACCGCCAGCTTAAACACCTCGCCCCCATCCATGCGCAAGTAGTGCAACCGCTGATCAATGGACGCATGAGAGGTCGGGTGTTTCGACCCGCCCCCGGGGATGTAGAGCAGGCCGGCGGCGGAGCCGTCCGAGCCCATATCCGTCGCCAGGATCCCGCCGCGCGAGACCGGCGTCATCACGCACGCCCCGGCCCCGTCGCCAAAGAGGATGCAGGTGGAGCGGTCGGTCCAGTCAACAAAGTTGGAGATCACTTCGGTGCCGATGACCAGCGCATTCTTGTAGCGGCCCGTGGAGAGATATTGCTGGGCGGTGATCATGGAAAAGACGGACCCGGAGCAGGCGGCGGAGAGGTCAAAACAGGCGGCGTGTGTAGCCCCCAGACGGTGCTGCAAAAAACAGGCGGTAGAGGGAAAGATCATATCCGGCGAGGTGGTGCCGACGATGATGAGATCCAGATCTTTGGCGTGCAGGCCGGCGCGCTTGAGGGCGTCTTTCGCGGCCGGATAAGCCAGGTCGCTGGCCGAGGTGCCCGGCTCGGCGATGCGGCGTTCGCGGATGCCGGTGCGGCTGAAAATCCACTCATCCGAGGTGTCGACCATCTTCTCAAGGTCGGCGTTGGTGAGCACCTTCTTGGGCACGTGCATACCCACGCCGACAATGCCGACGCGACGCGCGATGCGCGTGGTCTTCATCATGCCGGCTGCTTGATTTTCCCGTGCACCGCCTCGGTCAGGTGGCGGCTGGCTTCATGGCGGGCCGACTCATAGCCCACGCGAATGGCGTTTTTAATCGCCTTGCCGCTGGATGCGCCGTGCGCAATGATGCACACCCCGTTGACCCCCAACAGGTGCGCTCCGCCGTGCTCCGCATAATCGATTTCCTTGCGCAGCTCCTGGAACGCCGAGCGAGACAGCCACGCCCCCAAGCGCGTGATCGGGCTGCGGCTGAGGGCGCGCTTGAGCACCTGGCTGATGGCATGGGCCAAGCTCTCGGCCGTTTTCAGGGCGATGTTGCCCGCAAAGCCGTCGCAGACGATCACGTCGTAATCGCCGGAGAAAATGTCGCGGCCCTCCACATTCCCCACGAAGTTCATGCCCGCCCCTTCCAGCAGCGCGTACGTGTCCTTGATGAACTCCGTCCCCTTCCCTTCCTCTGCCCCGACGTTCAGCAGGCCCACCGAGGGACGGGTGCGGCCCAGCACATGCCGCATGTACGACTCGCCCATCAGCCCGTATTGCAGCAGGTGGGTGGGCTTGGGATCGATGTTCGCCCCCACGTCGATCAGCAGGGTTTCACCGCGCAATCCGGGCAGCAGAATACCGATGCCGGGCCGCTCCACTTCCGGCAACAGCCCCAACAGCAGCGTGGCGGCGGAGACCATGGCCCCGGTGTTGCCGGCGGAGACGAACGCATCCACCTTCCCCTCACGCAACTGCTGCATGCCGATGTTGATGGAGGAGTGGCGTTTTCTGCGCACGCTGGCCACCGGCGATTCATCCATGCCGATCACCTCGGAGGCATGGACGACGGATAGATTGGAGGGACGTCGATGATAGCGCGCGAGCTGCTGCGCGATCTGGGTCTGGTCGCCGATGAGCACGATCTCGACGGGCAGCTCGCGGGCGGCGCGAATCGCCCCGGCCACGGTGGGGTCGGGGGCGGTGTCGCCGCCCATCGCATCCAGCGCGATCTTCATCATCCTACGACTACTTCGACTGTTCTTCTTTCGTCGCGATGGTCAGCACCTGCCGGCCCCGATAGCAGCCGCAGTGCTTGCACACCCGGTGCGAGAGCATCGGGCTGGCGCACTGCGGACAGCGGGTGAGGCCGCCGGGCTTGAGGGTCAAGTGGCTGCGCCGCTTATCTCGACGCGCCTGACAATGTTTCCGTTTCGGAAGTGCCATGCGACCCTCTCTTTCTCACTCAACACACGCAGCGTTGCTCGTTCAAGTTTTGCCCACAGCGACGGCACAAGCCTTTGCACCCCGGGCTGCACAACGGAATCATCGGATACGTGAGCAAAATTTCCTGGCGCACATCATCGGTGATATCCACCACATCGGCGGGCCCCACCTGATACGTCAGCGTGGGGGTCGTGTGGATCGGCAAGGCAAACGTGGCGAGGCATCGCCCGCAGGCGAGCTCCAACTGGCCGCGGATGTCGGCCTCGACCACCAGCGCATCATCGGCCTTCATGATGAAGGAGGAGACGGTGACCGGCTGCGAGGCGCGGATGTCCGGGCGATCGATATCCAGCGCCTTCGGCTCGTAGCGGGTCTGTGCACGAAGGCCTTCGAATGGCACGCGACTCACGTAGATTTTCATGGGCGATTCGCTCACCAACACACTCACCGACGGCCTCTTCGTTGGCCGAGCTTGCGCGCCAGCGCGGCGGCCACCACCGGCGGCACGAAGGCGGACAGTTCGGCACCCAGCGCCGCGGCTTCTTTAATCAGGCGCGCCGACACATAGGCGTACGTTTCGTGGGGCATCAAGAACATCGTTTCGACCTCATCGCAGAGCTTGCGATTGGTGAGGGCCATCTGGAACTCGTACTCGAAGTCGGACACCATGCGCAGGCCGCGGATCATCACGCGCGCCCGCTTGCGCCGGCAGTAATCGACCACCAGCGAATCGAAGGCCTCGATGCGCACCCCGCGCATGCCCCGGGTGGCGTGCTTGAGCAACGCCACCCGCTCCTTAACCGCAAAGAGCGGGGCTTTTCCGGGGTTATGGGCCACGGCGACCACCACCTCATCAAAAATCTTCGTCGCCCGCGCGATGAGGTCGAGATGGCCGTAGGTGACCGGATCAAACGTTCCCGGATACACAGCGCGTGTTGCCATGTGCATAGCATGAGAGCACCGTATCTCCATACCGGTGCTGTGCGGCGAGCATCAGAGAGCCGGCTGATGGCGGCAATTCGCTCTGCCGAGCGTGCTCCACGCAGAGCAGGCCAGCGGGTGCGAGCATAGCATACTCAGCGACGGTGTTCAAGGCTTTTTTGGCGGCGACGCTGTGGTAGGGCGGATCGAGGATAATCACGTCGAAGGGCGGCTCCTGCCCGGCCAAGGTCTTGAGGCTGCGAAAGGCATTGCCGGGCATCACCCGCCACGTGCCCGGCACCTGGCCGGGAGCCGCGAGGCGGGTGGCGTTGTCGCCGAGGGCCTCGAGACAGCCCGGATCCTGCTCGAGAAAGAACACGCTGGCCGCCCCGCGCGAGAGCGCCTCCATGCCGATCGCCCCGCTGCCGGCGAAGCCGTCGATCACGCGCGCGCCCTCGATGCGTGCGCCGACGATGTTAAACAGCGCCTGCCGCACCTTGTCCTCTGTTGGGCGCAGCGACTTGGGCATGAGCAGCACACGCCCCTTCAGCACTCCTGCGCTAATCCTCGCCATTACTGTGTGCTCGATGCGCTGCGGGGGCGGGCCCAGCGGGCCAGCCGCTGCTTCAGCAGCGCGTGCGATGGATCGATGAGCGTGGGATCGCGCGCCACCAACGCCGCCGCCTCTTCGCGCGCGGCCTCGAACAGCTCGCGATCTTGCGTAAGGCTGGCCACGCGAAACCGCAGCCAGCCATGCTGCGTGCGGCCCAGCAAATCGCCGGGGCCGCGCAGCTCCAAATCGCGCTCCGCCAGCGCGAACCCGTCGGTCGTCTCCACAAACGCGACGAGGCGCTGATGGAGCGGGTCTTCCGGAGCGACCATCGCGGGGCTGATGAGCAGGCACGTCGCCTGCTGCGCGGCCGCCCGCCCGATGCGCCCGCGCAACTGATGCAACTGGGCCAATCCGAAGCGCTCGGGATGCTCAATCAGCATCACCATCGCATTCGGCACATCCAAACCCACCTCCACGATAATCGTCGACACCAGCACCTGAATCGACCCATCCAGAAACTCCCGCATCACCTGCTCTTTCTGCGCGGGACGCATGCGGCCGTGCAGCAGCCCCACCCGCGCCTTCGGAAACACGACGCGCTGCAGATGCTGCGCCATTTGCGTCGCCGCTTTCAAGGCGTTCGACTCATGCGCCTCGACCAATGGATAGACCACGTAGCCTTGGTGGCCGCGGGTGAGCGCCTCCTGCATGAGCCGATAGGCTTCCGGCCGCTGCGGCTCGGACAACCAGCGCGTGCACACCGGCAGACGGCCGGGCGGCAATTCGGCAATCGTCGAGCAGGCCAAATCGCCAAACGCCGACAGCGCGAGGGTGCGGGGAATGGGGGTGGCCGTCATCACGAGCACGTCCGGCACGGCGGCCTTGCCGGCCAGCGCGCTGCGCTGTGCGACACCGAACTTATGCTGCTCATCGACGATGACGAAGGCAAGCCGCGCGAACGACACCGCGGACTGAATAAGCGCGTGCGTGCCGACAATCACCTGCGCGCGGCCGCTCGCGATGGCCTGAAGGATCGGCGCGCGCTTGGCGGAGGGCGTGCCCTGCGAGAGCAGCCGCACCGCCACCCCCAGCGGCTCGAAATAGCCCGCGAGGACCCGCGCGTGCTGTTCGGCCAGCAGCTCGGTAGGCGCCATGAGGGCGGCCTGATAGCCGCTTTGCACGACGACAGCCATGAGGGCCGCGGCCACCACCGTTTTCCCGCAGCCGACGTCGCCTTGCAGCAACCGCAGCATGGGCGTGGGCTGGCACAGCTCGCGCGTCAGTTCCTCGAACACGCGACGCTGGCTGGCCGTTAGCGCAAACGGCAGGGCGCGCAGGAATCGGGCGACGAGCACGCCCTCGGGCTGATAGCGCTGCGGTTTGGCGCGCGCGGTCAGGCGCGCCCGGCGCATGGCCAGGGCCGCGTGCAGGATAAACCACTCTTCGAACACGAGCCTCCGCCTGGCCTTAACCACCGTCGACTCCTTATCCGGAAAATGGACTTGGGCCAGCGACCAGGCGAGGGATTCGAATCCGTGCCGACGGCACAGCGCCTCGGGCAGCATCTCCTCCACCTCGTCCCCCGCTTGCTCGAGCACGGTATGGACGAGGCGGCGAAACCATCGAGGGCTCACCCCCGCCGTGAGCGGATGAATGGGCACGATGCGGCCGGTATGGAGCGAGGCGTCGTCCGACGACTCCCCCTCCCCCGATTCGATGCGCTCCAGTTCCGGATGGATCACGCGCATCCGCGTCCGACCCATCGCCTCCACGCGGCCGTACACGATCAGCTCCTCCCCCGCCCGCAACCATTTCGCCAGATACGGCTGGTGAAACCACACGCACGGCACCGTGCCGGTGCCGTCCGCAATCGCCGCCTCGACAATCGGCTGGCCGACCCGCCCCCGACGGATGCTTAACGACACGATCCGACCTCGGAGGGTAGCCGTCTGTCCTGGGAGCAGCTGCCCGATCGCCACAAAGCGGCTGCGGTCTTCATAGCGACGGGGCACCGTCCAGAGCAAATCCTCCAGCGACACGATCCCCAGGCGGGCGAGCTGTTGGGCGCGGGCCGGGCCGACGCCTTTCACATACTGCACCGCGCGCTGATGCAGCGGCGGGAAGAGAGAAACTTGGCGAATGGGCATTGGCCTGCTATAATGGACGCATCATGGCCGTCTGCGTGAGTTGTGGAAAAGGTTCGGTGACCGGCCGCACCTTCGTCCGTCGAGGACAAGCGAAGAAGAAGGGCGGGGTGGGCCGCCGGATCGTCCGATCCAATCTGCGCGCGTTTCGACCCAATCTGCAGCGAGTCAAGATTCTGCTCAATGGGGGCGTCAGACGTCTTCAGGTGTGCACGGCCTGCCTCAGATCCGGCCGTGTGACGAAGGCGCCCCAGCGGCCTGCGCTGCTCCCGAAGCCGACGACAGTCTAACCTCCGCCAGCGAGACCGCAAGCTCAGTGCGCACCTCGTGCAGGCTCGCCACGACATCGTAGTGCTCGCGCGGCGCACAGAGCGTTGAGCGCCCACGCACGCGCACGCGTCGATGGCCATCCGTCAGCCACGCCCCATCCTTCCCTGATTCCAGGGTCACATCCCGCATCAACACAGACGGACGGGCGTGCCCCGCACCGAACGGCACGAGCCGCTCCAGCGAGGCGGCCAGGTGCGGGGTCATCTCCGCCAGCGTGGCTTCCGCATCCACCATCAGCCGGCGTACCAAACTCTGCCGATCATCCAAGCGGTGGACATGGAGGTTGATCTGATCCCGAAACGCCTCCAGTTTACTGGACTCCAGCGTCAGCCCGCAGGCGCGCGGATGCCCGCCGAAGCGCAGCAGCATCGGCTCGCACGCCTGCAGCGCCTCAAATAAATTAAACGGCGCGCTGCAGCGGCCTGAGCCCACCCCGACGCGCTCCTCCAACGCAATGGCAATCGCCGGACGGCCGTAGCGCTGGGTGAGTTGGGCGGCGATCGGGCCGACCAATCCCGGATGCCATCCGCGGCGCCCCACGACCATCACATACTGATCCCGAAAATGGAGGCGGCTGGCTTGATCCTGCGCCTGCCCCAGCATCTCCCGATAGAGCCGCTTCGTCTGCGCATGCGCCGCGCCGATCTGTTCCATCGGCCCCTCCACCGCCTTCGCCGTGGAGGCTGTCAGCAGCTTCCACACGGCGCGCGCGTCACCCAAGCGGCCCGCCGCATTCAGGCGCGGAATCAGCAGCCGCGACACCTGCTCCGGTGAGGCGTGCGTCACGCGCACCGCCTCGCACAGCCGCTGCAACCCCGGCCGCGGCGTGCGCGAGAGGCGCGCCAGGCCGGCGCGAATAAACATGCGATTCTCCCCCACCAGCGGCGCATAGTCGGCCAGCGTCCCCACCGCCGCCACATCCACGTAGCGCTCCAGCGCGTCCGCATCCCACGCCTGGGCGAACTTCAGCGCCAAGCCGGCGGTGCACAACTCGCGCCCGATCCCAGAGCCTCGATACGGATTGACGAGTGCGAGCGGCTCGGCGAGACGTGTGGGCACATGATGATCAATGATGATCACGTCGATGCCGGCGCGGCCCATCGCGCGCACCTCCTCCACCTGATTCGAGCCGCAATCCAACAGCACCACGAGCCCGATCTTCGCGCGCGCCAGAGGAGGAATCAGCCCGGCGGGAAATCCGTAGCCGTCTTTCACGCGGTTCGACACCCGCACAGACACCCGCGCGCCGTGCGCGCTGAGCACCTCGGAGACAATCGTCAACGCCGTGAGCCCATCCACGTCGGAATCGCCAAAGAGCACGATGCGCTCCTTTGCGGCGATGGCCTGACGAACACGCCGCATCGCCGCCGGCATATCCGGCAGGTCCAACGGGTCGTCGAGGGCGTCTAAGGAGGGCGAGAGAAATCGGCGGGCTTCTGCCGTCGTGGTCATCCCACGGTTCAGGAGCGTTTGCCCAAGCAGCGGCGGCAGGTCGCACGCTTCCGCAAACGCCCGGGCCTTGGCCGGGTGCTGCGGCCACAGTTCCCACGCAGCCATAGGCACTCTGATTACACCGTGGCGGACTTTCCGAAGCCTCGCCAGCTGATCACCAGCGCCGAAGCGATGTAGACGGTCGAGTAGACCCCGGAGACCATGCCCACGAGCAAGCAGAATGAGAAATCGTGCAGCACGGCCCCCCCGAACTGGAACAACGCCAGCAGGGTAAGAATCACCGTCAACGAAGTCAGCAGAGTCCGTCCCAGACACTGATTCACGCTCAGGTTAATAATCTCCGCAAGGTTCGCCTTGCGCGAGAGGCGCATGTTTTCCCGCACCCGATCATAGATGACAATCGTGTCGTTGATCGAATAGCCGGCGATCGTCAGCAAGGCGGTAATCCCCAGCAAGTCAATCGGCCGCCTCGTCAGACACAGCATGCCCGCGGCGACGATCACATCATGGATCAGCGCGATCACGCCGGCTGCGCCAAAATCGAAGTGGCGAAACCGCACCGCCACATAGATCAAAATGCCCAGCATGGACCAGAGCATCGCCATCCACGCCTTCTGGCGCAAGATGCTGCCGACCGTCGGCCCCACTCGTTCCAAGCGGGCCAGTTCCGGCGCCGCGAGTTGCCCATAGTCAGACGTCACCGCCTCGCGGGTGCGGCTCATCGTCTGCTGGATGGCCTGCTCGGTCGCATCCGGCGTGCGAATCAGCCATTCCGTTGAGGAGCCGAACTCTTGAATCACCGCATGGCCCAAGCCGACCTTGTTCAGGGTCGCGCGCAGCCCATCGGCCGTCACCGGCGCCTTGAACCGATACTCCTGCAGCAGCCCGCCGGTAAAATCAACCCCATAACGCTGAGCCCCCCGCCGCACAAACGCCACCGCCCCCACCATGATGATCAGCGCCGACAGGACGTAACACCACTTGCGCTGGCCGATAAAATCGATCTTCGTGGGACGAATTAGATGCGCCATCGGCAACCGCGAAAGCCAGCCGGCTCCGAGCAGCAGGTCAAAGATGACGCGTGTCACGAAGATGGCGGTGAACATGCTCGCCACCAACCCGGCGATCAGCGTGGTGGCAAATCCACGGATCGGCCCGGTGCCGAACCAATACAGAAACAGCGCGGCGATGACCGTCGTGAAATTCGAGTCAAAGATAGCCGAAAACGCCTTGTCGTAGCCCGCATGAATGGCCGTGCTCAGCGGCCGCCCCGCCGCCAGCTCCTCGCGGATGCGCTCATAGATCAGCACGTTCGCATCCACCGCCATCCCGAGGGTGAGCATCATGCCGGCGATACCCGGCAGGGTGAGCGTAGCATGGAGATAGCCGAGGGCCCCTAAGATCATCAAAAAGTTCAGGGCCAGCGCGATGACGGCGATCGTCCCCGCCAGCCAGTAGTAGCCCACCATGAACACCACAACCAGCGCCCCACCCATGATCGTGGCCTTCACCCCGGCTCGAATGGAGTCTTGCCCCAATGTCGGCCCGACGGTGCGCTCCTCTTCGATTGAAATGGGTGCCGGCAGCGCGCCGGCGCGCAGGACGATGGCCAAGTCGTTGGCCTCCTCCCGCGTAAAGCGGCCGGTGATGCGCCCGGCATCGGTGATGCGGCTTTGAATCACCGGGGCCGATTGCACCTTGCCATCGAGCACAATCGCCAACCGCTTGCCCACATTCGCGCCGGTCATCCGCCCGAACGCCTTGGCCCCTTCCCGCGTCAGCTTGAAGCTGACGTCCGGCAAGCCCATCTCACCGACATCCACAAACGCATCGGACAGCACCGCGCCGGTTAAGGCGCCTTCGTGATCGAGCAGCAAGGGGCTGCCTTCCCTATCCTCCGAGAGCACAAAGCCGCTGGGCACTTCGCCTTTGAGCGCGCGCTCCACCAAGCGCTGATTGTCGGAGACGAGTTTAAATTCCAGCAGCGCGGTTTGGCCGATCAATTTGATGGCACGCTCCCGGTCGGTGATGCCCGGAAGCTGCACGAGAATCCGATCGGCTCCCTGGCGCTGAATGAGCGGCTCGCGCACGCCGAACTGGTCGATGCGATTACGAATCACCTCCACCGCCACCCCGGCCACATCGCGGTTCTTCGCCTCCGCGGGTACTTTCGTCGTGTCCACCTTCAACACCAGCATCATCCCGCCTTGGAGGTCCAGGCCCAGGTTCATGCGCGAGGACAACGGAAACGTGAAATAGGCCGCCCAGGCCACCACCGCCAGGACGACCGGGATGCGCCACTTCATGTTCTCAGTCATCACGCGCGTTTCTCCGTCGTGGCCAGCTCCTCCGCCGCGCCGCGCGCTTTCAGCAGGCGGGCGATGGAGGTTTTCTCCACCTCCACCTTCACATTATCGTCGATCCGAAGCGTGATCGTGTCCGGTTTCACGTTCAACACCGTCCCCAGCATGCCCCCGGACGTCACGACCTCATCATATTTCTTCAACTGTTTCACCATGCCTTGGTGCGCACGCCGCTCCTTGGCCTGCGGGCGGAACACCATCAGATAGAAAATGCCGAACATGAGGATGATCGGAAACAACATCGCCAGTGGACCGGGTGCGGCAGCTTGCGGCGTCATCACATGCCCTCCTGTACAGGTATCGGTTGCAGATCGCTCTCTCCCAAGCGCGCCAACTCGGCGGTGGGATAATACACGTGCACAATCTCTTCGGCGGACAATCCGCGGCGGGCCAGCTCAGCACTACCCCACTGGCACAACCCCACCCCGTGCCCCCAACCATGGCCCTGCAGCACGAACTGGTCGCCTGCGCGCACAATGGCAAACGCCGTCGAGCGGATGCGCTCAAATCCAAACAGCTTCCGAAACTCATACCCGCTCAGCGTAAGCTCGCGCCCCGACGCGCTGCGAATGCGCACGGTCGCCACGCGGCCGGTCGGCGAGAAGGCGCTCACCTGCATGTCCTCCACCGGCCAGAACGAGCCGCGGCCCTGCTGCTTCAGCGCCCACGCCACATCGGCGGGGGAGAGCTGCTGAACCCACCGATAAAAAGGCGACTCGCGGCAAAACGCGCACGCCACGCGCCCTTTTAGCGGGGCGAGATCAAACGACCCCATCACCACGGCATCTTCGGTCAACCCGCCGCACGTGGAGTGATAAAACGGCGGAAAGATCTGCCCCTGCGCCGTCGTCAGCACCAGCCCTCTGGTGAACTTCACCGCGCGGGTGGTCTGGCCTTTCTCGGCGCTGCGCCCGCCGTAATCTTGCGACATCACATCACCGGTCACGTCGTAGTCCAACCCCTCTTTGGTCAGACGCTGATACACGGCATAGGTGCGCGCCGTAATCGCCACGGCCTTGAGCGCTTCCATCGGCCAGTAGTGCGGCATCTCCTTGCTGAGCACCCCCTGGAGATAATCTTCCAGGGCCACATGATTGACGACGAGCAGCTTCAACTGCTGATTGCGCACAATTTCGAGAGTGCCGCGCAGCCGTTGGCCGTTGAGGGTAATCGTCGCATCGCGCACGGGCTCCACCCGCACGCCGAAGACGGGAAGCACGCGCTCGCCCCAGGCCAACCCATCGGCCACCGCGCGCACGTCGGTCGGATGCAAGCGGCTGCCCTGCTGAATCCGCTCGCCCGTCTGCAGCGCCGAAATCGTAAATCCCCCGCGAATTTGCAGCGTGACCTGCGGATCATCCTGCACCACCGCCACTCGAATCCACTCCGGATTCGCCTGGGCGCCCACGCTCCCCGCCATCCCCGCCCACCAGACGAGGGTGGCGAGCGCTACCGAAATCTGCCGATGAGCCATAGCACCATGCTGATCACAAGACTCGCCAACACACACGTGGTCAACGGAACGTACACGCGAAACCCCGGCCGCTCAATCGCTACATCGCCGGGCAGCCGACTGAGCCACGGCACCTTCGGCGCGAGCAGCACCAGCACCCCACCGATGAGGCACACGACCCCAACCATCAGCAGCATCCGTCCCATCGGCTGGAAATCCGGCATTAGGAAGCCGCAAAGAGCTCCAGGCCGCGGCTCTTCACATCGGCGACGTGCTGGTAGGCCAGGCGGGTCGCCTTGCGGCCGCGGGCGGTGCGCTTGAGCAGCCCGGCGGAGAGCAAATACGGCTCGACGACATCGACGATCGTATCCGGCTCTTCATTCAGCGCCGCAGCCAAGGCGTCGATGCCCACCGGCCCGCCGCCGTACAATTCGATGATCGTCTTGAGCACCTTGCGATCCAGTCCATCCAAGCCGAACCCATCCACGCCTTGCGCCGAGAGGGCCGCTTCAGCGACGGGCACGGTCATCGCTCCGCTATGCTTGACCTGCGCGTAATCGCGCACGCGCCGCAGCAAGCGGTTCGCGACCCGGGGAGTGCCGCGCGCCCGCTGCGCGATCACGCGCGCCGCGTCTAGCTCCAGCGGCACGCCCAAGATGCTCGCCGAGCGCGTGACCACTTGCACCAGCTCCTCCGGCGTGTAGAACTCGAGGTGATAGACCATGCCGAAGCGGCTGCGCAGCGGATTCGACAGCAAGCCCGAGCGCGTCGTCGCCCCGATGAGGGTAAAGCGTTTCAAATGAAACTTGATCGTTTTGGCGTAGGGGCCTTTATCGATCACAAAATCGATCTCGAAGTTCTCCATCGCCGGATACAGAAATTCCTCCACCACTTTCGAGAGGCGATGGATCTCATCGATGAACAACACATCCCCTTCCCCCACGTTCGTCAGGATGCCGATCAGATCGCCGGCGCGCTCAATCGCCGGGCCGCTGGTGGCGGTGATTTTCGCCTCCATCTCGTTGGCGACGATGTGCCCGATGCTCGTCTTGCCTAACCCCGGGGGGCCGGCCAGCAGCAGATGCTCCAGCGGCTCGCTGCGACGCCGGGCGGCTTGAATGGCGACGCGCAAATTCTCCACCACCCTCGCCTGGCCCACGAATTCGTCGAAGCGTTTGGGCCGCAGGCTCAGGTTCAGCACCTGATCGTCGTCGGTCTCCGCTGGCGTGAGCGGCCGCGGCAGTGCGTCGAGCACCTTGTTCATCAGGCACCCGCCTGCGCGGGTTCCAAAAGCTTTTGCTGCCGATACACGGCGTTCAAGAGATCCTCCGAGGTCTTCACCTTCGGGTGGCGCTTGAGCGCTTCTTCCACCATGGCCTTCGCCTCAGCGCGTTTGTATTCCAACTGCATCAGAATCGCCACCGCCTCATCTTCCAAGGCCGTCTGCCCGGCGTCCGAAGACGCCGGCCGTGCGGCGGTGGTGGGCATCAGCGCGTATTTGCCCACCTTGCCCTGCAGCTTCGCGACGATTTCTTTGGCGCGCTGCTCGCCCACGCCAGGCAGCGAACGCAGCACCGCGAAATTCCCCTCGTCAATCGCCCGCGCGATCACGGGAATGGGCTGGGTGAGCGCCTTCAGCGCCGCCTTGGGCCCGATGCCCGAGACGGAAATGAAGCGCACGAAGAACTCCCGCTCAATCTCATTCAGAAATCCGATGAGCACCGGCGTGCCGCGCCCCACCTCCAGTTGGTGATAGTGGAACGTCACCAGCTCGACTTCCCCGTCGGCGTTGAGGCGCTCCGGCAGCGCGCGCAGAACCGACGGCGGCACCCACACTTCGTAGCCGACTCCGCCCACCTCAAGCAGAATGCGCGCCTCGTCCTGCTCGCGCACGATGCCCCGCAGACGTGTGATCATCCCACCACCGCCTGCTGCGGCGCCATCTGCGCATGCGCAATGGCGAGCGCCAGCGCATCCGTCGCATCGAACGACCATGACGCATCGCGGTGCCCCAGCCACTGGGCGACCATCCGAGCGACTTGCTCCTTGGATGCGGTGCCATGGCCGGTGATCGATTGTTTGACGCGGTTGGGAGGATATTCGATGAGCGGAATGCCGTGCTGTTCGGTGGCGAGGCAGGCCATGCCGCGCGCGTGCGCGAGGATCGCCGCGGTGGTGATGTGCTGCTGATGGGTGTAGAGCATCTCGAGGACGACGACCTCAGGCTGGTGCTGCGTCAGCAAGCCGGTCAGCGCGCGGTGGAGCACGTCCAACCGATGGGCCAGTGTTCCAGCCGCGGGCGGACGGATGTCCCCGGCCACCACCAGCACGTAGCGCCGGCAGAGTCCTGAGCGAGTTCCGAGCGAAGTCGAGGGAGGAGTCGAAGGGCCGTCCGCCTCGATCACGCCATATCCCGTGCGATTCAGGCCGGGGTCGATGCCCATAATTCTCATGCGACGTGCTCGGCGAGCAACGCATCCGGCATGTCGAAGTTGGCATACACGTGCTGGATATCATCGTGCTCCTCGAGCGCATCGAGTAAATGCAGCAGGGTGCGCGCGTGCGCCGGATCATCCACGCGCATCGTCGAGGTCGGGAGCATTGTGACCTCGGCCGACTCGCAATGAATCGACGCGCGCTGCAGCGCCGCTTTGACCGCCTCCAACGCGTGCGGGCTGGTGGTCACGGTGGCAAGCTCGCCCTCGACGCTGAAATCGTCCGCCCCGGCTTCCAGCACGATTTCCATCAACCGGTCTTCGGTGGCCCCGGCAGCTTTAATGGTGATCACGCCCTTTTTCTGAAAAATCCACGACACGCTGCCCGCCCCGGCGATGTTGCCATGGTACTTAGCAAACAGGCTGCGCAGCTCGGCCGTGGTGCGGTTCTTATTGTCGGTGAGAACCTGCGCGAAAATCGCCACCCCGCCCGGCCCATAGCCTTCCATCAGCGTTTCTTCATAGGCCACGCCGGGCAGATCGCCGGTGCCTTTTTTGATGGCTTGCTCAATCTTGTCTTTGGGCAGGTTGACTTCACGGCCTTTGACGATGGCCAGGCGCAGGCGGGCGTTGCCTTCAGGGGAGCCACCGCCGATCTTCGCGGCCACGGTGATTTCGCGCACCACCTTGGTGAAGGCCTTGCCCCTCTGGGCATCCACGATGGCCTTCTTGTGCTTGATGCCTGCCCACTTCGAATGTCCAGACATGGTGAGTCACCGTCGAATGGCGTAGTATAACACTAGCTCCACGAAAATTCTAGCTGCTCGCTCAGATAGGGATTGGGCGGATTCCAAATACGCTTGGCTCCATAGACGCTTGTCTACTTTAAAGATCAAAAAAAGCCGCCAGCTTCTTTCGGCTGACGGCTCTCTTCTTAATAGGTAGTCAGATTACCGACGGCCACCGTGCCCTCCTCCCCCACCGCCAGGGGCGCCGCCTGCACCACGCGGGGCACCGCCGCCCGGGCCTCCTGGGCCGCCGCGTGGGCGCGCGCCTTCAGCGCGAGGATTCCGATGCTCGGCTCCCTGGCCGATGCCCTCCCGACCTTGCCCTGCCCCGTGATCACGCACGCCACGGTCCATCCCCTCACCCGGAGGCCCTCGGTGCTCCTCGCGGCGTTCCATCTGTTCGCGGTGATGCTCTATCTGTTGCTCGTGATGGGCGTCCTTGCGTTCCATCTGCTCGCGCTGGTACTGTTCCCGGTGCTCCTGCGCGTGCTCCCGCGCCTCCGGATGCGTCTTGAAAAACTGCTGGCGCTGCTCCGGCGTCATGTGCTCCACACGCTCCTTGGCCATCTCGCGATGCGCCTCGGGATGTTCCTTGATCCACTGCTCATCTTTGGCGGTCGGCGCTCCGCCGGCGCGCACGCGCTCGGCTTCCGCCTTCACGCCGGGATGCTCGCGCATCCACTGCGCATCATGCGCCGCTTCCTGCGCCGTGGGGCCGCGCGACTGATCTTCTTCCGTCGCGCCCACATGGGCCATCGGCGCACCAAGCACGGCGCCTCCGATCACTGCACCGAGGACAACCTGCACTGTGGCTCGCATCCATGCCTCCTGCGTGTTTAGAGCTGACGCAACTCTCCTGTACGAATTTTTTCGACCAGCGTGTTCCACGCCCGCGCATCCAGCGTCACCAGGTTGCCCTCTTCGCCGATACGCACCTGGGCCTTGGCGGAATCAACCACCACCTCAGGGCAGCACTTCTCTCCCCCGCACAACAACACCCGAACCGGATCCTGCTTCATCGCATTTCCTCCTCTGAAACGGCTGCCATCACGGCGCTGAGCGCGACGGGCGCTCGGCCTTCTTGGGGTCATTCTACCGCTAAAACTCGTAGCGCACAAGCGCACTTCCGGTGGATCGGTGAGGTGCGTAGGCGCTGCGGCGCGCCTGCTTCTCCGCCTTCATCATGTCCCACAATTCTTTGGTCGTCGACGTCAGCATGGACGCCACCCCCTGCACCGGCCCCCACGTCACCGCCGCCACCGGGCCGTACTCTTCGCCCACGTCCACCATCTGTTTGGGCACTTCGGTCCAGCTCATGGACCACCGCGCCATATCCGAGGGCAATTGCCTGATCGGCCGGCCCTCCGCCGACGCACTCGCCGTCGCGGCCAGCCACACGCCCACCATCCCCACCATCACACGCGGCATTCGCATCAGCACGCCCTCCTCTGTTTCACACTCAAGGGCAAGTATGCCTGATGCGCCGTGCGCGCGTCAATGCGCTGACCTATCGTATCTTAACCCAGGGTGGCCAGCGCCTCATTCAAGAACGGCAAAATTCCCGCCAACTCTTCCTTCGTCATCCGGCCCAGCTTCGCAAAACCCGGCCGCCCTTCCTCCGCCACCAGCTCCCGGCTGATCTGCACCTTCTTCGGCCCCTTATTATAGGAATAGACCCCCACGGTCAGCTTCGTGCCCTGGCCTTCCCACGTCTTCGCAAACGCCTGCTGATCCAAACTACTGTCATACGCCATGACGTCCCCCTTTTTTCTCCTCTTCTTCAAGCCTTCGGGTGCTCAACCTCCACAGGCGCGTGAAGAACGGGCCGAACAAAAACCCCAGCGCCGCCACCACCACCCCCGTCGAAAGAAACGACATGACAGCCGTAAACAGCTTGCCCGCGGCCGTATGAGGCACGGTGATCGGCCCCTGGGCGGTGGCGATCATGCTCATGAAGTAGAACGCATCGAGGTACGACAAGCCCTCCAGGGCGTGAATCCCCATCGTACCCACGCCCATAATGGTGCCCACCACCGCGAACGCATAGAGGCTGCGCCGCCACGGCGAATGATAATGCCGATGCCAATGCTTCATCGTACCACACGCGACCAGGCTTCCAGCACACGATGGCCGAGCAGATGAAAATAATCGGCCACGTCGGTGGCCTGGCCGTGCACCTCGCCGACTCCCAGGAAGAGCAGCAGCCAGCCGATGAGTGCGAGCCAGCCCAGCAGCGCCGCCCGCCGCCAGCACACCGGCTTGATCAGACGCCGCAGCGCCAGCGCGCCATACAACAGCACAACGGCCGCCGCCCCCAGCGCCACTGCCCCCACCACCGCTTCAAACGACATGGCTCTATTGTACCCCAACGACCACTACAACGGCTCGCCAAACACTTCCTCAAACGACTTGCCCTTGCCACCGCGAGCAAAATACGCCAGGCTGCGTCGAATTTGACGCACCATCGCCCGAGTGAGAAACTTCTCAGACTCCCCGCGCGTTTTTTTCTTGCGTGCCATCTGTTTCATCACCGCATCACACCAACCGTAGGCGAATCAGCTTCTTAGCCAACTCATACACGTCCCGCTTGTCGCCCTCTTTCCGGAGGCCAACGGTCAGCACCAATACCATGATACGACTGCGTTCGACACGATACAAGATGCGGTAGCGTTGGCCGACGGCTCGCAGACTGCGACAGGGAGCCAGTTCACCACCCAGGGGCTTGCCTTGCAACTCAGGATCGTGAGCCAACCCATCAATTCGCTCACGGATCTTCTGCTGGATACGACGGTCGGAAATATCGGCAAGCGCTTTGAAGGCGACGGGCGAGATGTCAATGCGGTAGGTTACAATCCAAGCTTCCTCTTGGCCTGCTCCCAGGGCATGGCTTTGCCGGCTCGGACCTCGCGGATACCCTGACGAAGTGCGGCCATCGCATCCGCATCGCTCAACACGTCCAACGTCTCCACGAGCGCCTCGTATTCGCCCCACGGAAGAATGGCGAGAACCGGCTTGCCTCGCCGTGTGACGGTGAGCGTTTCGTGAGATGTGGCTAACTGATCCGGCAACGCGGTCAGCTCATGCCGCGCCTCCGTAATCGCCATGTCTTTCATCCCATGCTCCTCATCTGCAACGATAAGTGTACATCTTTCTGTACATTTTGTCAATCACCACGACGTCCCTCACCCCCCGCTCTTAGCTCCTCACTCAGAACCGGTACAAATTTTCCCCTGGATCATTGACCGTCTAGGGTGTGCGGAGGATGTTATGAGTGCCGATCCGGCGTAACAGCACCCCTTCATGGATAACCTGAAAGGTGATCCGGTAGTTGTCACTGACGCGCAATTCCCAGATATCCGGCGCGCCTTCCATGGTCTTCACATGGAGAGAGGGGTGGCGCCTATTGGCAACGAATAACTCAAGAGCCTTTCCGGTGCGCTTCTGGACGTCGTGCGGGAGTCGTTGAAAATCTTTCTTGAACCGCTCGGTGCGGAGCAGCTGCATTACGGACGCAGATCGTCCATCAGCCCCTTGACGCTCTTAAACTTTTTCACGCGGCCTTGACGAATGTCCTCCTGCGCCTCGCGCTCCCCAACCTGCCACTCGTTGGTCCAAAAATAGGCTTGCGAGGGATCCACCAGCTTGGCGGGCTTCATCAGCACACCCTCCGCGGTCTCCTCGAGGCGGATGAAATCGCCGACCACGACGCGGAAGTGTTGGATCAGCCACGTCGGGAGTGTAATGTTCTTATTTCTCTGGACCTTCACCACGGCTTCAGCCATCTCGGATGCCCCCCGTATTTCTATCTACTAGAAATACTAGCATACGCGACGTCCTCCTGTCAACCCTTCCTCATCCGCTGGCCAACGTGCGACCACGAGAAGGAGTCTACCTTCATTATTGACGGCAGCTATCCTCGCCTCGATGCTCACCACGACGTCCATCACCCGCCTCGCCCCCCGCTCTTAGCTCTTTAATCAGCACCGTCCCCTCATTTTCTTATTTTCTGGGCCTTCGAACCTTGTATTGAAGAAACGAAAAAAAGATCACCACGATTCCAGCTATGATATACCCCACGCCACCAAGAATCGCAGCGCCATCCACCAGTTCTCGCAAACCTCCCTGTTTCCATAGCATCATAATGTCGCGTTGTAACAAGCCTGCGATTACGCCATACACAATAAAACCCAATCCTACCGCTCCATAGAGCGCAATGATCAGCTCGTCCTTCAATTTCATCTCATCACCCCTGTGTTCTATTCTACGCGTTCTGGTTATTGGAGTCGAGCGGCGTAAAAACAGTCGTTCGGTCTAGAGCAAAAACTTTCCCCCACCCATCATTCATTTCGAAGCGAAATCGCGCCATGCAAATCGAGCCGAGGCGGCCGGCGAGCGACAAAAACGCGAGATGTGGTCGCGGGAAACGTAGATCTGGTAGTCGGCAAAGGCTTTTCCCCACCCTCCCCTCGGTTCGTGACGAAACCGCGAAGTGCGAGCCGAGCCGAAGCAGCGGGAGGCGCCGCGTACCAAGGGTACGCAAGCCGATCCGATGGGAAGGCGCAGGCCGCACTCCGCGGTTGCAGTAGAAGCGAGGGGTGGGTGGGGGAAAGAAAAAAGCCCGGCAACTACCTACTCTCCCAATCCCTTGCGGGATAAGTACCATCGGCCTTGGAGGGCTTAACGACCGAATTCGGAATGGGATCGGGTGTGGCCCCTCCAGTAACGTCACCGGGCAATGCTTTGTGACTCGTCGCTCGTGACTCGTGGTTCGCGAACCACGACGCACGATGCACGAATCACGGATGTGAAACAACTGTTGTGTCTCGTCAGAAAAGCCCTTCGCAAAGAAGCCGCACGGCCGATTAGTACCGCTTGGCTCAAGGCCTTACAGCCCTTCCACCTACGGCCTATCAACCTGGTAGTCTACCAGGGGCCTTGAGGCGCCTAACGGCGCGGGAAACCTCATCTTGGAGGAGGCTTGGCACTTAGATGCTTTCAGCGCTTATCCTCTCCGGACACAGCTACCCAGCAATGCTCCTGGCGGAACAACTGGAACACCGGAGGTCCGTCCCCGCAGGTCCTCTCGTACTATGCAGAGCTCTCCTCAAGTTTCCTTCGCCCACATGAGATAGAGACCGACGCATTGTTACTTCCTGATCAACTCCTCAGGAGGGCTAGTCATTTCTGCCAGCCTCTGCATGTCGCCATGCAGGCCGGACTGTATCTTCATCCCGCTTGCGCGGGACACTCGGCGTACAGTCTCTGAGGATGCCAAAACGCTCAGGTAATCCTGCAACGTGTGTTTGCGATACCGACCACCATTCATCGCAAACGCCTGTTGCAAAATTCGAATGATCCCGTCCTTCGTCAAGTGCTCTCCACGCTCCATCGCCTGAACGATCGTGGCGAACGTTTGAAATTCTCGCTGCTTGGAAGAACGCAACGGGAATCGTTCGAAGAACGGAACAACCCGCCTTGCCAAATCGCTTCGATTGCGAACAACCAGCACCATGCTTCGATCGCGCACACTGCCAGGGTGATTGGCCTTGATGTACCCACACCCCAGCGTCTGCTGAATTAACTTCAGCACTTCAGCTCGTTCGGGATTCTGCGAGACATGAAACTCCGGTATCACTTGGAGTCCCAAGCGCGTGAACCGACTTCGCTGAACTGCCACATGGAAACTGCCTTCGCCATCGACGAAACCCGCGATATATTGGCAAAGACCGTCGTCTGGCCTTTCCTGCTGATTGTCTGCACTCGTCACGTTTTCACTCCTCATTTCAAGGAGTAGTGCGAGATACTCAGAGTTCCCAGCATACAGCCAAGTTTATAGACAGCTCAATTTCCGAACTGTCTCACGCATGATGGTCCACGATTACTCGTGGCATAGACTATATCTCCACCCTCTTTCGAGGGGCTGGCGTATGATTCTGACCAACGTACGTCAGAATCTCACCCTTCTCGGGATCAGTCGTTACAGGGGCTAGAACACCCATGTCGCGCCAAGTCTCCAGCACGGCTTGCACCGTGTTGATGCGTCGCTTGGAGCGATTTAGGGATTTAAACGCTTCGAGTTGTGTTCACGCCCTAGCCTTCCCTCGGTATTACCCGTGCAGCGTTCGGAGCTGCAGGAGGGCTCCACCGATATAAGCCAGTATAGACATCCCAGGATTACTCCCGGGAGACGCAGTGTTACCTACGTTCTAAACCCAGCTCGCGTACCGCTTTAACCGGCGAACAGCCGGACCCTTGCGACCTTCTCCAGCCGCAGGATGCGATGAGCCGACATCGAGGTGCCAAACCGGATCGTCGATATGAACTCTCAGATCCGATAAGCCTGTTATCCCCAGAGTACCTATTATCCGTTGAGCGACGGCGATACCACCTTCCACCGCCGGATCATTAAGCCCGACTTTCGTCCCTGCTCGAGTAGACACTCTCGCAGTCAAGCGCCCTTCTGCCTTTACACTCATCGCGCGATTGCCGACCGCGCTGAGGGCACCTTTGGGCCCCTCCGTTACCATTTGGGAGGGAACCGCCCCAGTCAAACTGCCCGCCTGGCACTGTCCGTCGGGCCGGTTCAGGCCTTCGACGTGAGAACACGCGAGCAAGCAGGGTGGTATTTCACCGTCGGCTCCACCCGACCTAGCGGCCGGGTTTCAACGCCTCCCACCTATCCTACACAGCTTAATCACCTGTTCAATGTCAGGTTGCAGTAAAGGTTCTGGGGTCTTTTCGTCTACATGCGGGCACGCAGCGTCTTCACTGCGACCACAATTTCGCCGAGTCCCCCGTTGAGACAGCGCCCATATTGTTACACCATTCGTGCGCGTCGGAACTTACCCGACAAGGAATTTCGCTACCTTAGGACCGTTATAGTTACGGCCGCCATTCACCAGGGCTTCGGGTTGATGCCTCGACCCTTGCGGGCCGTCACACCGCTCCTTAACCGTCTGGCATTGGGCAGGTGTCAGTCTGTATACCGTGCCTGTACGGCTTCGCACAGACCTGTGTTTTTACTAAACAGTCATATGGGCCTCTTTACTGTGATCTCACCCCGCTCCATCCACGAAGGACTTCACAGGGCAAGACACCCCTTCTCCCGAAGTTACGGGGCCATTTTGCCGAGTTCCTTAACGAGGGGTCACTCGAGCGCCTTGGTCTATTCGACCTGCCTACCTGTGTCGGATTGCGGTACGGTCACTGACGGAACTTCAGCCGTGAATTTTCTAGGCAGCAGAGCGTGAACCAGTTTACGTCGGCCGTAGCCTCCGCTCCCCATCACCTTTCATCCCGCCTTGCGGCGGAACTACCAGCTTAGACCGGGACATCCAACACCCGGATGGTCTAGCTTCCTGCGTCCTCACGTACTGTCAAGCGCCCCGCCAGTGGTAGCCGAATATTAACGGCTTGTCCATCGCCTACGCCTTTCAGCCTCAGCTTAGGACCGACTCACCCTGGGCGGATTAACCTTCCCCAGGAACCCTTGGGCTTTCGGCGACTCCGTTTCTCACGGAGTTTGTCGCTACTCATTCCGGCATTCTCACTTCCGCCTCGTCCAGCCTCGTTTGCCACGAGACCTTCACCCTACTACGGAACGCTCCCCTACCGCGATTCCACCCGAAGGCGGAACCACCCATAGCTTCGGTAGTACGCTTAAGCCCCGATCATTGTCGGCGCCGACTTGCTCGACCGGTGAGCTGTTACGCACTCTTTAAATGATGGCTGCCTCTAAGCCAACATCCCGGCTGTCTCTGCGAATCGACATCCTTTACCACTGAGCGTACGTTTGGGGACCTTAGCTGTTGGTCTGGGTTGTTTCCCTCGCGTCTGTGCAGTTTATCCCGCACAGGCTGACTCCCGTGGTGTGGGCCGATGGTATTCGGAGTTTGGTTGGGTTCAGTAACCTGGTGTGGTCCCTAGCCCATCCAGTGCTCTACCCCCATCGACGAATCCACGAGGCTAACCCTAAAGTTATTTCGGGGAGAACCAGCTATCACCAAGTTTGATTGGTCTTTCGCCCCTAGCCACAGCTCATCCCACAGTTTTTCAACACTGATGAGTTCGGACTTCCCCCCGCTGTTAGGCGGGGTTCATCCTGGCCATGGCTAGATCACCTGGCTTCGGGTCTACTCGAACATGCTGAATCGCCCAGTTTGGACTCGCGTTCGCTACGCCTCCCCCCAGTCACGGGGTTAAACTTGCATGCCCGAGTAACTCGCCGGATCATTATGCAAAAGGCACGCCCTCACCCACCTTGCGGCAGGCTCGGACTGCTGTGTAGGCTTACGGTTTCAGTTTCTATTTCACTCCCCTCCCGGGGTTCTTTTCACCTTTCCCTCACGGTACTGGTACACTATCGGGCTTCGACGTGTATTGTAGCCTTGGAAGGTGGGCCTCCCAGCTTCCCACCGGGTTCCACGTGTCCGGTGGTACTTGGGGCGCTACTCCATGCGAGCATGGTATGCCTTCACCGACAGGACTTTCACCTTCTATGGTCAACCATTCCAGGTTGTTTGGCTGACACCCATGCCCACACGAGCCTGCTGTACCAGACTCCGAGTAGACCCCGCAACCCCGACGCCGCAACGCGCACAGACTTGACACGGCATCGGTTTAGGCTCGTGCCCGTTCGCTCGCCGCTACTAGGGCACTCTCGTATTTGATTTCTCTTCCTGCGGCTACTGAGATGTTTCACTTCACCGCGTATCGCTCCACCCCGCCTATACATTCAGCGGGGGGTTCCTACCCATGACGGTAGGAGGGTTTCCCCATTCGGACATCCCCGGATCACCGTCTGCTTGCGACTCCCCGAGGCTTATCGCAGCTTGCCACGTCCTTCATCGCCAGTCGAAGCCAAGGCATCCACCGTAAGCCCTTGGTAGCTTCATTACGAAGGAATTCTCGACGAGACACAACAGTTGTCAAAGAACGCGACCGCGCGGTTACACACCCACCGCAAGCACGCGGGTCCAATGAGTGTCCCCCAGAAAAATGGAGCAGAGGGGGATCGAACCCCTGACCTCCTGAATGCAAATCAGGCGCTCTCCCAACTGAGCTACTGCCCCACGTGCAGGCACCATAGCATACGTTGGGCGTACGGTCTAGGGGTTCGTGCGTTCAATTCGTGTGAATGAGCAGCGAGATCATCTCGCCTCCGGCGAAATGGTGGGCCGAAGTGGAATTGCACCACTGACCCCCGCGTTATCAGCACGGTGCTCTACTGACTGAGCTATCGGCCCAGTCTCAATCAGAAACAATTCAAGAGGACCGCCGATCCAGCGTGAGAGATCTGGAGGTCGAACTGTTACTCCTTAGAAAGGAGGTGATCCAGCCCCGCGTTCCCGTGGGGCTACCTTGTTACGACTTAGCGCCAGTCACCAGATTCACCTTAGGCGGCTGCCTCCCTTGCGGGTTGGTACACCGATTTCGGGTGCCTCCAGCTCCCATCGCTTGACGGGCGGTGTGTACAAGGCCAGGGAACGTATTCACGGCGGCGTAGCTGATCCGCCGTTACTAGCGATTCCGGCTTCACGCAGGCGAGTTGCAGCCTGCGATCTGAATTAAGGAGTCGTTTGTGCGATTAGCATACCCTCGCGGGCTCGCAGCGCATTGTCGACCCCATTGTAACACGTGTGTAGCCCCAGGCATAAGGGCCGTACGGACTTGACGTCATCACCACCTTCCTCCGGCTCGTCGCCGGCAGTCCCCAACGAGTGCTCGGCACCCTTGCGGGCCCGGTCGCAACATTGAGCGATGGTTGCGCTCGTTATGGCACTTAAGCCAACACCTCACGGCACGAGCTGACGACAGCCATGCAGCACCTGTGCAAGTTCTCGACTGGATACGAGTGGGTTCCCTTTCAGGTTCCTACTTCAAGCATGTCAAGCCTGGGTAAGGTTCTTCGCGTAGCATCGAATTAAACCACATGTTCCACCGCTTGTGCTGGCCCCCGTCAATTCCTTTGAGTTTCAACCTTGCGGCCGTACTCCCCAGGTGGCGCACTTAATGGGTTACCTGCGGCACTGACCCGCCAAAGCGAGCCAACACCTAGTGCGCATCGTTTACGGCTAGGACTACCAGGGTATCTAATCCTGTTTGCTCCCCTAGCTTTCGCCTCTCAGCGTCAGAAACAGGCCAGCGAATCGCCTTCGCCACTGGTGTTCCTCCCGATCTCTACAGATTTCACCCTTACACCGGGAATTCCATTCGCCTCTCCTGTCCTCAAGTCTGGCAGTCCCCCGCCCACTGCTCTGGTTGAGCCAGAGCCTTTCAGACGGGGCTTACCAAACCGCCTACTTGCCCTTTACACCCAGTAAATCCGAGCAACGCTTGCCACCTCCGTATTACCGCGGCTGCTGGCACGGAGTTAGCCGTGGCTTCCTCTCGAGGTACCGTCAAATATCTCGGGCTATTCGCCCGAAACATCTTCGTCCCTCGTGACAGCGGTTTACGACCCGAAAGCCTTCATCCCGCACGCGGCGTCGCATGGTCAGGCTTTCGCCCATTGCCAAAGATTCTCGACTGCAGCCTCCCGTAGGAGTCTGGGCAGTGTCTCAGTCCCAGTGTGGCTGACCACCCTCTCAGGCCAGCTACCCGTCAAATGCCTTGGTAGGCCGTTACCCTACCAACTAGCTGATGGGACGCGGGGCGCTCCGACAACGGTAGCATCCTTTCGGATTCGCCACCTTTCCCCCCAGGACCATGTGACCCCGGAAGGACATGCGGTATTAACACCGCTTTCGCAATGGTATCCCGCGCTGCCGGGTACGTTCCCCACGTGCTACGCACCCTTTTGCCGCTCTCCCGATCTTGCGATCAGGATCGCTCGACTTGCATGCCTTATCCACGCCGCCAGCGTTCGCTCTGAGCCAGGATCAAACCCTCCGTCATAAACCTATGGGCGCCTTGCGGCACCCAAGCTTATGAGACAGATCCTGTCAAATCAACTGGACCAGCGGTCCTCTTGAATTGTCAAAGAGCAAAAAGAGACAAAAAAGCAGCGCCCTCTCTCGAAGGCGCTGCTTGCGTCTACTTCAAAAGGGGTTGAAACCGTCTACCTTGTCAACTGCACGTATGGTATGCCTGATTGGATTGGCATCACAGACTCAAGCATTCTAGCCCACGCGCCCGGGGCTGTCAAGCCTTCTCTCAACAATTTTTATGGCGCGACGAGCTTGCGGAAATGGCGGCCGACTTTGAGCACCGCCCCGAGCGCGGTCGCCAGCGGCACGGTGGGGGCGGCCACCACGGCGTCGTTAAGCTTCACGCCTTTTTGCTGGATCAGGCGCCGGGCGTCGTTGCGACTCTCCGCCAACTTCGCGGCCACGAGCAGATCGACCACCTTCACCGCCCCGTCGGCCATCAGCGAGGCCTCCAGCCGAACCGTGGGCATCTCCGTGGGCGCCTGACGCTCGGAGAACACCCGCGTAAACTCTTGCCGGGCCTGCACGGCGGCGGCCGACCCGTGATAACGCGCCACCACGTCGGCGGCCAGATCGGCCTTCGCATCGCGCGGGTTGACGAGGCGCTTCGCCAGCTGGTCGGTGATGTCGGCCAGCCGGGCGGCCTCCACATCGGTGAGCAGGGTCAGGTACTTCACGATCAGCTCGTCAGGAATGTTCATCAGCTTGCCGAACATGTCAGTGGCGGACTCGTTGAGGCCGATCTGATTGCCCAGCGACTTGGACATTTTATGCACGCCGTCAAGCCCCTCCAGCAATGGCATGGTCAGCACCGCTTGCGGTTCAAAGCCATACGCGTGGAGCAGCTCGCGCCCCACCAATAGATTAAAGGTTTGATCGGTGCCGCCCACTTCCACATCGCAGGAGCCGTACTGCTGGGCGATCTTGACCGAGTCGTAGCCTTGCATCAGCGGATAGAACAGCTCCAGCAGGCTCAGGGGCTTGCCCGCTTTGAGCCGCTTCGAAAAATCGTCCCGCTCCATCAGCCGGGCCACCGTGTATTTGGAGGCGAGCTGCACCCACTTGGTAAAATCGAACAGCTCCAGCCCCTGCGTGCGGTTCTGCGGGCTGCGGCCGAGGAACCATTCACTGTTGTAGCGCACCTCGAAGAGCTGGCGATCGGTCCGCAGGATGCTGTTGACCTGGTCGGCATAGGTCGTGGCGTTGGCGCGCACTTCGTCCCAGGTGAGCAGGCGGCGCGCCTGCTGCTGGCCGGACGGATCGCCCACCAAGCCGGTGGCATCACCAATGAGAAAGATCACTTTATGGCCGAGCTCTTGGAACTGGCGCAGCTTGCGCAGCAACACGGTGTGGCCGAGATGGAGTTCCGGCGCGGTAGGATCAAAACCGGCTTTGATGATGAGCGGGCGGCCGCTCGCGAGCTTCTTGACCAGCTCGGCCTCGCCGATGAGCGCGGCGCAGCCGCGGCGGATCAGGGCGAGCGCGTCGATCTTAGGAGGAGACAGGGGACGAGGCGTCGGCTGCGCCCGGGACGTCTTTGTTGCTCAAACCGATCTTGCGCTCCAGCTCATCGAGCTTGATGACCCGCGCGCGGACTTTGTCACCCACATGGTAGCGATCGTCCAACTTTTCGCTGGGCCCGAGGTCCAGCTCGGAGAGATGGAGCAGCCCCTCGACGTCCTGGGCGATTTCCACAAACAACCCAAAGCCGGCCACCTTGGTCACGGAGCCGTCGACCACCGCTCCCAGGGCAAACCGCTTCACCAGCTCCGGCCAGGGATCGTCCATCAACTGCTTCACGCTGAGGGTGATGCGGCGCGCCTCGGGATCGCACGTCATCACCAGCGCTTCGATCGTCTTGCCCTTCTTGAGCACCTCGGAGGGATGGTTGACCTTGCGCGTCCACGAAATGTCGGCATTGTGCAGCAAGCCTTCGATGCCATCTTCCAGCTCGACGAAGGCGCCGTAGTCGGTCAGCTGCCGCACCCGCCCCACAACCTTCGCGCCGGGCTGGTAGGTGTCTTTGGCGGCCTGCCACGGATCGCCGGCCAACTGCCGCACGCCCAGCGACAGGCGCTGATTCTTCGCATCCACCGACAGCACGACGGCCTCAATCTCCTGCCCCACCTGCAACACTTCGGACGGGTGGTTCAAGCGTTTCGACCAGGACAATTCAGAAATGTGCACCAACCCCTCGATGCCGGACTCCACCTCGACAAAGGCGCCGTACGGCACGAGGTTCACAACCTTGCCTTTAATCTTCGTGCCCACCGGGTACGTGGCGTCGGCATGCGCCCAGGGGCTGGGCAGGAGCTGCTTCAGGCCGAGGGAAATTTTTTGGTGTTCTTTATCCACGGCTAAAATAACCACGTCGATCTGCTGGCTGACCGCAAGCACATCAGAGGGATGCCCCACGCGGCCCCACGAAATGTCGCCCACGTGCAAGAGGCCATCCGCCCCGCCTAGATCGATGAAGGCGCCGAAGTCGGTCAGGTTCTTCACGGTGCCGGTGCGGCGCTCGCCCACGGTGAGCTGCTCTAAGAGGTGTTTGCGCTGCTGGTCCTTTTCTTGAAGGACGTAGTCGCGGTGGGACACCACAATATTCTTGCGGGCCCAACTGATCTTCAAGATCACGAACCGCATCGTTTGGTTGACGAGGGCATCCAGGTTCGCGTAGCCCTTCACCGAGGCCAAGGACGCGGGCATGAACGCTTCGATGCCGATATCGACGATGAGGCCGCCCTTCACTTTGCGCACCGGGCGGCCGTCAATGATGCTGCCTTCCTTAAAGTCGTTGACGATGCGCTCCCAGCCCTTTTGGCGGTCGGCCTTGGACTTGGAGAGCTGCACCATGCCCTGCTCATCTTCGATCGCATCGATGTAGACTTCCACTTCGTCGCCGACGCGCAGGGATTTGGGATCGGGAAATTCCAGGAGGGCAATGGAGCCTTCGGATTTATAGCCGATGTCCACCACGACCTCTTGCGCCGTCAAGGCGATGATCTTCCCCTTGACGAGCTGGCCTTCGCGGATATCGCGCAAACTCTCGGCATACCACTCGGCCAACTGCTGCCGGCTCTCGGTGGGAACCGCTTCCGTGTCCATGAGAAGAGTCGTTGAGGCGCTCATAAGCCTCATAGGATAGCGGATTTCCCTCTCCGACGCAACTGGAATCTCACGACGCAGCACACCAATCTTCGACTTTGACGTGGGGCAGTGCCGTAAAGTGACGGAGATTTCGCGTGATAACCGTATACCCGCGTGCGCGCGCGATCGCACCGATGAGCACATCTTCAAGCCCCACCGGATGGCCGACCCGTTTCAGGTGCGCCAACATATCGCCCGCGAGCAACGCGGACGGCTCATCCAATTCGAGCATCTGCACGCGCGAGAGAATCTCTTGCATGATACGTTTCCAGAACAGTTCATGGTCGGGCCGCAACCAGGCGCCATATCGCAGTTCCATGACACAGATCGCCGTCGTGTAGAGCGTCTCGGACGGTTGCCGTCTCAACCGCTGCACGAAGGTCTCGTTTGGCTGGCGTTTCATCAGTTCGCTGAGCACGCTGGTATCAAGGACGTACATCGCTTACCGGATTGCCTTGGGCAGGCGCGGCTGATGCGTCAAGCGATTGCGCACAATCTGCGTCATCACATCAAAGAACGAATCGTCGTTTGGCAGCCATCCGCGCGCGTCGGCCAGATGGCGCCGGCCCCGCACACCCGGGGGCACCAGCATCGCCATCGGCTTGCCCCATCGAGTGATGACGACCTGCTCCTTCCCATACGCCACCCGCCCTAGCAACTCCCCGAAGTGCTGTTTCGCTTGAGCCACGCTGATGTGCGTCATGAATCATCACCTCCCTGTACTCTCAAGTATAGTCTAAATGATCAAAATGGTCAAGATGGTCAAATAAATGTGGACTTTCGGAGATTACGGAACGGACTGTGATCGGACCCGAGACAATCCAGGACGGTATTCCACAATCTCACTAAGAAGATGAGTCTGGTGGGTCGTGCTATCGCGTTCAACTCCACCAAAACAGTAGATGGCATCGGTGGTGGCTGCACATTCGGAACCGCTGCGGGGCGAAGGAAGCGTGGCAGATGAGACGGTCAAGACATCCCTCGCTATGTTGTATACCATGATCTGGTCGAGAGCAGACTCGGCGAGTCCTCCTAAGCAATAAATTTTTCGCATGGCCGCAGTAGCGCTGCAAGAATGAGCTGTCGTCGTGGGTGCCGGAAGGGTGGCTGCTTTGATCTTGAGCGTATCAGTTCTCGGCGTGTATTCCACAATTTGGTCGAGCTGGTCGCCTGGAACGTCCGGATTGATACCGCCAAAACAGTAGATCTTGCTGCGTGCAAGGCCAGCACCTGCGGCGCAGGAATGATAGGCCACTTTGTGAGGCAGTCGTGCGATCTTCACGGCCATGACATCCGCTGCTGGATCGTATTCTAGAATGTCGTCCAGATAGGCAACCCCGTTTGCCCCCCGTTGGAACCCTCCAAAACAATAGATCTTGCCGGTCGGGGTATAGCTGACACAGGAGGAGAGCGCTCTTCCTGATGGCGAAAGAACCGCATGCTTGGTGATCAGCGTATCGGTCGCAGGGGTGTATTCCACGATCTCATCAAAAGTGCTGGTTCCGCCAGTCCATCCGCCAAAACAGTAGATCGTGTGAGTCGGCGCGTAGGCTGTACAGGAGAGACCCCAACGAGGAGTTGGGAGAGTCGCCTGTTTCGTGACGAGGGTATCGGTCGTTGGGGTATATTCGAGCACCCAGGAGGCATCGGGCGGCTCCCCACCGAAGCAGTAGATCTTGCCGCTTGCCGTATCAGTCGCACACGAATGGTCCACTAACGGAGAAGGAAGCGCGGCAGTTTTCACCGTCACACGCTCTCGTTGATGCTGAGCCTGAACCGACTTGGTCTTGGCTGCCACGTGGGGGACAGGACCCAACAGGAGCGTCAGGCCGGTGATGATGAGGGTAAGTGTTTTGTGGGCTTGCATCTTACGGACGGTTACGCCTTGAGGTGAAGGGGATGGGAGAAGCTAGCTGCTTCAGCGGTGAGAAAATCCACAAGCGCCTTGCGGGAACGAATGGGCGAGAGCAGCCGGTTCAGATCGTGTGAGCGGGTCTCAAAGAAATCCGTAATAAACCATCGGTGTTTGGGATCGATGGAACGAGCCAACTTGGGGTAGCGCAGACTGAAATTGGTGATCGTCCAGCCAACCACCTCATACGTCTCTGGATCCAAGCGGAGGGTCTCATCCATCCCCCACACAAAATTCCACGTCGCACGCGCTCCTCGCTTGAGGGCGTACAACGTGTCACGTCGCTTGTCGTAGCTTACGTTGAAGGCGGCCATCGCTTTTTCCCTTCATACCACTTGCTCGGCACCGGAATCTCCATGACCGGATGCGCTGTCGTCACAATCGCTTGCTTGGCGTTGAGATCGTACACCCACACCGCAACTTTGAGGTACGGTTGCAACCGGTCTCGACCTGGGCAGCGATGATAGTATACCATGTTGATTCGCTGACGCTCCAAATTCTCATGAATTTCAGTCGGGTGCAGGACGGTGCGCTCGACGTCCTTCAGTCGGTGACGCAGCTCGGGATGCCCCCGCAGAATATGCCCGTACCAACAATTCCGTTCAAGGGTGACCGTCACACCCTGCGGATCAGTGACCGTCAAGAGCGCGCGAGATGGCCGATAAGAAGCTGCCGCCATTTACAATGGGATGTGGCGCAGGAGGCGGGAGACGACGCGGGGAGCGGAGAGGTGCGACGTATCGAGGAGGACGGCCCCGCAGGGTTTTATGAGCGGGCCGAGCGTCCGACGCAGATCGAGGCCGTCGCGCGCGCGCAGTTGCCGGGCGATCACCGCGCGGCTGGGGCTGCGGCCCTGCACCTGACGCAGTTCCCGCTGCCGGCGGGCGGCGCGCACCGAGAGGGTGGCCGTGAGGAAAAACTTGTAGGGCGCGCGCGGAAAAACGAAGGAGCCGGTGTCGCGCCCTTCCACCACCACGCCCGACGCTCGGGCCAGACGACGCTGCAACCGCACCAGGGCCAGGCGCACCTGCGGATGCTGGGCGACAATCGCCGCGGCGTCGGTGACCCGTTCGGTGCGAATCGCACGGGTGACGTCGCGGCCCTTGAGCCGCACCGACACCTGCCCCGCCGCGGACCGGTTCAGCGTCAGCGGAAGCCGGCGAGCGAGTTGCGCCATCTGGATGGCCTGACACGGATTGAGACCTCGGCGCAGCGCTTCATAGGCGACGGCGCGATACGTCGCTCCGGTATCCAGGTACACCCATCCCAAGCGATGGGCGAGGAGCTTCGCCACGGTGCTCTTGCCGACCCCTGCTGGCCCGTCAATCGTAATAATAAGCGGGAGGCGGCTAATCGGGGAGGGCGTGGCGGAGGTGTTGGCCATGGCGGAGAAATTGCTCAAGGGCGCGGGGATCAGGCCGGTGAATCAGGCGGCGCACAGCGGCCACGTCGCGTTCAAAGCGGCCCAAGGCGGCGAGCACCGCGGCGCGGTTGGTCAGGAGAATGTCGCGCCACAGCACCGGGTCGCTGTTGGCCACGCGCGTGGCATCCAAGAAACTGCGGGGGGCCACGCGGCGGGCGGGGCCGCTGGCGGCTTGCACCAGGCAGAAGGCGACCACATGCGGCAGGTGGCTGACCTGTGCGAGCCACCGATCATGCGTAGCCGGATCCAGCACCACGACCCGACGAACCACACCGGCCCACAGCCGCTTGAGCCGTGCGAGCGCGTGCGGCGAGGTGCGGGCCGTGTTGGTCACGATACAGAGCGATCCATCAAACAAATCTGCACACGCTGCGGCGAGGCCGCGCCGCTCGGAGCCGGCCAACGGATGCGCGCCGACAAACGAGATCTGGTTGGGCAAGCGGCGCTCCAGCGCGCGCACGATTTCGGCTTTGGTGCTGCCCACATCGGTGAGGAGGCTGCCGGGGCGCATGAGCGGGGCGAGCCGCTTGGCCAGCGGGACGATGGTAGACACCGGCGTCGCAAGGACGACGATATCGGCATGGCGGACGGCACGGGCCGGATCGGTCGTCCCCCAGTCAATCGCCCGTCGCTGTGTGGCCAGCCGCAGCGTGGCCGCATGGCGGCCAAGCCCCACCACTTCATGCGCGAGACGCTTGCGTTTGAGCGCGAGCCCCAGCGAGCCACCGATCAGCCCCAAGCCGACAATCGTCACGCGCGGCAGATGCGGCATGTTCACTGGATGGTGCCGGCTCGGTCGGAGGATGCCTGCGGAGTGTCGGACGACTGCGGGGCGCGCTCGCGATACTCGAGTGATTCGCCGTAGCGTGTGCGCGCTTCCAGCGCCCCGGGGTGCTGGGGGTCGTACCACAGCGATTCTTGGTAATAGCCCTTGGCTCGCTCCTTGTTGCCGAAGGCGTAAAAGTTGAGGTCGCCCAATAAGAAGTTGGCCTGGCTCTTCACGCGCGTGCGCTGGATCGCATCGGCCTCATGCTTCGCTAAGCGCAGAGTCGCCAGCAGCTCTTTCTCGACTTCGCGAAGGATCGCGCGGCCATCTTCCTTCTTCCCGGCTGCCAACACGGCTTGACCCTTGGCCAACAACACGCTCGCATAGCGCATGTGCGCGTCCGGCCGGTCCGGAGCCAACTTCATCGCCTGCTGAAGGAGTGCGAGCGCCTCGTCGGGATTCTTGGTGCGCGCGGCCTGTTGTATCAGCACGGCCGCTGGATCCTCGGACGCCGACCAGGCAAACGGCGCACTCAGCACTCCCAGGCTCAGGACCACCACGCCAAGGCCGAGTGCTGGGCGCATCAGAACATCCGGTCGACGGAGACAGCGACCTTCTTCAGCTCTTTCATGAGCTGGGCGAAGCGCTCCGGCAGCAGCGACTGCGCGCCGTCGGAGAGGGCCACTTCAGGATTCGGATGGACTTCAATCAGCAACCCATCCGCGCCGGCGGCCACGCCGGCTTTGGCCATTGATCCGACATAGTCCCAGTGGCCGGTGGCATGGCTGGGATCGATGACGACGGGCAGGTGCGACAGTTTCTTGATGACCGGCACCGCCGAGAGATCCAGGGTGAAGCGCGTCTGATCTTCAAAGGTGCGGATGCCCCGCTCGCACAGCATCACATTAAAATTGCCTTGGCTGAGGATATATTCGGCCGCCAACAAAAATTCGGTGATGGTCGCCGAAAATCCCCGCTTGAGCAGCACCGGCTTCTTGCTCTGGCCGGCTTCTTTGAGCAGGTTGAAATTCTGCATGTTGCGCGCGCCGATCTGGATGATGTCGGCGTAGCGCTCCACGGTGCCGATATCCCGCGCGTCCATCAGCTCGGTGGCGACCTTCATGCCGACCTCATCGGCCACGTCGCGCAAATATTTCAGCCCTTCCTCCCCCAGCCCCTGGAACGAATAGGGCGAGCTGCGCGGCTTAAACGCTCCGCCCCGCAGCACCTGGGCGCCGGCTTTCTTCACGGCCTTGGCGGTGGTCAGCAGCATCGGACGATTCTCGACGGAGCAGGGGCCGGCCATCATCACCAGGCGCTTGCCGCCGATGGTCAGCCCATCCATCGTGATGACGGTGGGTGCCGGCTTAAACTCGCGCGACACGAGCTTGTAGGGCTTGAGCACCGGCATCACTTGCTCGACCCCGGCGAACACCTCCAGCGGCTGCACGCGCAGGGCATCTTCCGGGCCGATCACCCCGATGATGGTGCGCTCGGTGCCCTCTGAGACCATGGGCTTCAGGCCCAGGGCTTTGATTTTCTCAACGACGTGCTGCACCTGTTTCTTCGTCGCTGACGATTTCATCACGATGATCATCGTGTCCCCTCCCTCAGTGTTCGATGTAAGGCGTGCACGAACCGACGATTTTCCGGCATCGTGCCCACGGTCACGCGCAGATACCCTGCAAGCTCCCACGCGCGCATGTCGCGCACGATCACCCCTTGCCGCAGCAGCCGCTGCGCCCATGCGGCGGCGCGCGGACCGATCTTGATCAAGAGAAAATTGGTGACGCTCGGCACGGCCTCAAGCCCCAGCCGTGCTAATTCCTGCGTGAGATACCGCCGGCCCTGCCGCGTCAGCGCGCGGGTGCGCTGGAGAAACGCGCGGTCCTTCAGCGCCGCCGCGGCGCCCGCCTGTGCCAGGCTGTTCACGTTAAACGGCTCGCGCACCGCATCCAGCGCGCGAATCAGCGAAGGCTGGGCGACACAATAGCCCACGCGCACGCCGGCTAACCCATACGCTTTCGAGAAGCTGCGCGTGATGAGGAGCGGATGGCGGGCTCTCCACGGAATCGTCTGCGGATAGTCCCGCGCGTCGACAAATTCGTAATATGCCTCATCCACGACGGTGATGACGCGGCGGGGCAGCCCGCGCAGAAACGCCGCCAACTCCGCGCGCGTCACGTACGTGCCGGTGGGGTTGTCCGGATTGGCGATGAAGACCAGCTTCGTCCGCGCGGTCACCGCGCGCCGCATCGCCGGCAGATCGTAGCGATAGCCGCGCGACGGCACCACCCGCACGCGCGCCCCGCACGCCGTCGCTTGCAATTCATAGATGAGAAACGTCGGACGCGAGATGAGCACCTCATCGCCCGGCTCGATGAACGCCCGCAGGGCGAGCACGAGCAGCTCATCCGACCCGTTGCCGACGAGAATCGAATCCGGCCTGACACGCAGGTGGCGGGCCAGCGCCTGGCGCAACAGGCAGCACGTAGCATCCGGATAGCGGTGCACTGAGCCGGCCGCGCGGCGCATGGCCGCGAGGGCCTTGGGCGACGGGCCGAGGGCATTTTCGTTGGAGGCGAGCTTGATGACCGACCGCAGCCCCAGCCGGCGCTTCACCTCTTCGACGGGGGTACCGGGGCGGTAGCCGCCGAGTGTCTGCACGGCGCGCCGTGCCCGCGAATCAATCGGTGTCATCAACTGCTCTCAATTGGGTACGACCCCAGCACACGCAAGAGCGTCGTGGAAGCCTGAAGGGCCTGTAACGCTCGCGTAACCCGCGGCTCATCTTGGTGTCCTGCCACATCGATGAAGAAGAGGTACTCCCAGGCTTTCTGTTTTGAGGGACGCGACTCAATCTTTGTCAGATTGATGCGCTCGCGCTTAAACGGCGTGAGCGCGTCGTAGAGCGCGCCGGGACGATCCTTCAACGCACACAGGATGGACGTTTTGTTCTTGGCGCCCCGCCGAGGCTGCCCCAACCCGAGAATCAAAAAACGCGTTTTGTTGTCCCGCTGCTCGGGAATGGGGATCGCGCGCAGATGATGCCCCCTCGCCAATTCACGCCGGCCAATCGCGGCGCGCGATCGCTGCGCGGTGCGCTGGACCACGTAGCGCACCGCATCGGCCGTGGAGTCGGTCTCGCGCCGCACGACCCGCGGGAGATGCTGCGCGAGCCAGCGATGGCACTGGGCCAGCGCCTGCGGATGCGAGTAGACCGTGGCGAGCTGCGCGAGCACCGTGCCCGGGCGCACGAGCAGCGCGTGGCGGATCGGCTGCTCGATCTCGCCGTGGATGCGCACCGGCGAGGCGTTGAAATCGAGGAACCGATCGAGCGTGTGCGTCACCGCGCCTTCCAGCGAATTTTCAATCGGCACCACGCCCCAGTCCGCCTCTTCGCGTTCCACCGCTTGGAACACATCCTCCACCGTCGGGGCATGGAGATAGCGCGCGCGGCGGCCGAAGCGTGCCTGAGCCGCCATATGGGTATTCGTGTGCTCGGGACCGAGATAGGCAATGATACTCATCGTCTATTGCAGCGTTACACGGACTGCTCGACGCGGCGGGTCTGCCGGAGAATCTCACGATAGAGCGCGCGCACCGCCTCGCGCGACAGCGGCCCGCCATTGGCCTCGGCCAGGCGGCGCAGGATCGCGCGCTCGCGGATCGGATCAAAGAGCCGCGCGCCCCGGCGCTGCTTGAGCCGCCCCACCCGGATGGCGAGGCTGGCGCGCTGGTTCAGCAACCGGAGTAGTTGGGAATCGATCCGGTCAATGCGCCGGCGCAGGAGTTGCAGTGTCATGAACCGCCGGGGTGTCAGATGGTGTCGTCAAGCCGGGGATCTCCGTCGAGCCCTGCGGCATCGGCGGCAGATCCTCCACGCACTTTAAGCCGAAATGGCGCAGGAACTCATCGGTGGTGCCATACAGCAAGGGGCGGCCCGGCGTGTCTTTCCGGCCCAGCACCCGGACGAACTGCCGCTCCAGCAGCGTATCGAGCGTGGCGGTGCCATCCACCCCGCGGATCGCTTCAATCTCCGCTTTGGTCAGCGGCTGCCGGTACGCGATGATCGCCAGCGTTTCCAGCGCCGGTTTGCTGACGGTGTCTTCGCGCGGCAGCTGCAACAAGCGCTTCACCCAGGGGGAGAGCTCCGGATCGGTCACCAACTGATAGCCGCCCGCGACTTCCTGAATCCGGAAGGCGCGGCGCGACTGCTGGTACTCGGTCTGCAATTCGCCGATGAGCTGGCGCAGCGACTCGTCGTCTTGCTCCGCCAGCACCTCCTTCAGGCGCTTGAGCGTCACCGATTGTCCGCTGACAAACAACAAGCCCTCAAGAATACGCTTGGCGTGTGCTGATTCCATCAGGCCGCCTCGACGCGAACAATCAGAATATCGCTAAAGGGCTGCTCCTGCATCGCCATGCACACGCGGCGGCGCACCAACTCCAGCAGCGCCAAGAACAGGACCACCAATTCCAGCTTCGTCTTCTCCGACGAAAAGATCTCGCCAAAGCTGACCTGCCGCTTGACGGCCATGAGCAGCGTGAGCTCCTCCACCTTCATTTCAACCGTCCACGGCTCCACCGTCACTTCGTAGATCGAGGCCGACGCCTTTTCCAAAATCTTCGCGAAGGCCGACATCAGGCTCATCACACCTACCGGCGTGCTCCCGAATGGGAGCGTGCCCGGCGGAAGCGGCAGGCCGTCCCCCTCGCCACGCTCGGCTGACGAGGCCTCGAACGACTCCTCGGTGTGGCCAGGCCCCCGCGTGAACTGGTGGTGCTGGAGCGTGTGCAGCTCCGAGAGAATTTGCGCCACACTCTTGAACTGCTCGTACTCGCGCAACTGCCGCTCCAACTGCTCCAGGCTGATGGGGAGCTCCTCGTCCTCTTCGACGAGCGGCTGAGGCAACAGCAGTTTCGCCTTCATCGCGATGAGCTGGCCCAGCAGCGGCAGCGGCTCGGCGAGCTCATTCAGCGGGGCGCGCCCCTGCTTGACCGCGCTCAGATAGCCGGCGGTCAGCGCCTGCAGCTTAATCAAGAACAGATCCAGCACGTTCAGCCTGGCCAGCTCAACGAGCAGGCTCAGCGGGCCGTCATAGAGATCGGCGTTTACTTCGTAGCGCATGCGGCCGGCGACAGTCCAATGGCCTCGCGTACCTGCTGGAGCGTCTGGGCGGCGACGGCCCGAGCGCGCTGAGCCCCCTCGCGCAAGATCGCTTCCACCTGCTCGCGCGCCTGAGGCCCTCGTCGCTGGCGCTCGGCGCGAAACGGTTCGGTCAATGCGATCAACTCTTCCGCCAGCTCTTGCTTGTTCTGCACGCAGCCGCGCTTCGACGTGCGGCACTCCTCCCACACGGCCTCGGCCTTTGAGGGCGCAAAAATCTTCCAGTAGCCGCACACATTGCACGTCTCCGGATGGCCGGGATCGGTCATTTTAATCCGCGTCGGATCGGTGAACATGGACTGCGCTAACCGACGGATCTCCTCGGGTGCTGCGGACAGAGGGATCGTATTGCGATAGCTCTTCGACATCTTGCGTCCGTCGGTGCCCAGCAGCTTCGGCACCTGGGTCAACAGCGACTTGGGCTCGGGAAAGAGCGTCGTGTGATACAAGGCATGAAAGCGCCGCGCGATGTCGCGGGCCAGCTCCAGATGCGGCAGCTGGTCTGCGCCGACGGGCACCACGTGCGCCCGATAGAGCAGGATATCAGCGGCTTGCAGAATCGGATAGCCTAAAAATCCGTGCGTGGTCAGCTCCCGCCCTTCAAGCTCACGCAACTGTTCCTTATACGTCGGCACGCGCTCGACCCACCCCAAGGGGGTGAGAATGGAGAGGATCGTGTAGAGCTCCAGGTGCTCAGGCACATCCGACTGCCGGAAGATGACGCTGCGCCGAGGATCGATGCCGCAGGCCAGCCAGTCCAGCACGTTGTCTACGGTCCAGTCGTGCAGCGATTCGGGGTGCTCATACTCGCTCATGAGGGCGTGCCAATCCGCCACCATGAAGAAGCAGTCGTACTCATCCTGCAGCGTCGTCCACTTGCGCAGCACCCCGGCCAGATGCCCCAAGTGCAGTTGGCCCGTGGGCCGCATGCCGCTGACACACCGCTGGCGTTCCGTCATCACGCGAGCTTCTGAGCCACCTTCTTCTGTTCCCACGCCTCCAGCACATCGCCGGGCTGATACGACACCGTGCCAGCCAGCGCAATACCGCACTCCATGCCCTCGCGCACCTCGCGCGCGTCGTCTTTATGGCGCTTCAGGGTGGCAATCTTGCCTTCCACGATCCGCTCCGTGCCGCGAATCAACCGCATGAGCGCATCGCGACGGATCGTGCCTTTGGTCACCTGACAGCCGGCCACCTGGCCCACCTTCGAAATCTGGAACACCTGCTTCACTTCGGCGCGGCCCAGGAACGTTTCTTCGATCTTCGGCTCCAACAGCCCTTCGATGGAGGCGCGAATCTCGTTGACCACCTCATAAATAATCTGGAAGATGCGGATATCCACGCCTTGCGTCACCGCCTCCACCTGCACCCGAGGCTCGACGCCGACATGAAAACCGATCACCACCGCATCGGAGGCCGCGGCGAGCATCACATCCGACTCGGAAATATCGCCCACGCCCGCATGCAGGATCGAGAACTTCACCGCCTGCGCATCGATCTTCATCAGGCTCTGCGCCACCGCTTCGAGGGAGCCTTGCACGTCGGCTTTCAGAATGAGCTTGAGCTCTTTCAGCTTGCCCTCAAGAATACGCTGGTGCAGATCATCAAGCGTCACCCGTTTCGGAGGCGCGATGACGCGGCTGCTCTGGCGATCTTGCCGCTGCTCCACCAACTGGCGGACTTGCTTCTCATTGTTCATCACGAGGAAACGATCCCCCGGCTGCGGCACGCCGGAGAGGCCCAACACCTCGACGGGGCCGCCCGGTCCGACCTCTTTCACTCGATGGCCGCGGTCGTTGGTCATCGCCTTCACGCGCCCGGTCATCATACCGATCACCACCTGATCGCCCATATGCAGCGTGCCCTGCTGGACGAGCAGCGTCGACAGCGGGCCGCGTTCCTTCGAGAGCCTCGCTTCGATCACCGTGCCCTGCGCGGGCTTGGTGGGATCGGCTTTCAGTTCCAGCAGCTCCGCCTCCAGCAGCAGCATATCCAGCAGCGTATCAATGCCCTGCCCGCTGCGCGCAGAAACCGGCACCATGATCGTCTTGCCGCCCCAGTCTTCCGACAGCAGGCCGTATTGCGTGAGCTGCTGCTGTAATTTTTTTGGATCGGCCTCGGGCTTATCAATTTTATTCATGGCGACCACGATCGGCACCTCGGCCGCTTTGGCATGATCGATCGCTTCCACCGTCTGCGGCATCACGCCGTCATCCGCGGCGACGACGAGCACGACGATGTCGGTGATCTGCGCGCCGCGCGCCCGCAGGGCCGTGAAGGCCTCATGGCCGGGCGTATCCAAGAAGGTGACGCGGCCTTTCGGCAGCACCACCTCGTAGGCCCCGATGTGCTGCGTAATCCCGCCGGCTTCGCCCTCGGCCACCTTGGTCTTGCGAATGGCGTCCAACAAGCTGGTTTTCCCGTGATCCACATGGCCCATGAAGGTGACCACCGGCGCGCGGGGCATCAGCTTGGCCGGATCCGGAGCCAGGTCCAGCGCAATCCGTTCTTCGAGCGTGGGCTGGGGGGCCAGCGCGAAGCCGAACTGCGTGGCCACCTTCGCGACGGTGGCCTCGTCGATCTGTTGCGTCAGCGAGGCAAACACGCCCTGATCGATGAGGGACTTGATGAGCACATTGGCCTTCACATCCAACTTCACCGCCAAATCCTTCACGAGCACGGGGCACTGCACCTGCAGCGGCTTCAGCTCGCGCGGCTCAACGGCCACCGGCGGAGCCACCGGCTCCGGTGCGGTGATGAGTGGGGCACTCGGCTGAGGCTTCTTCGCTGGGACGGGGTGCGGTTTGGCGGCTGGCTGCGGCGGCGCTGCAGCCGGCCTCACGACGGGTGCGCTGGGCGCTCGGGACGGCGAAGCAAGAGCAGGTGTGGCGACCGCTGGCTTCTGGGGCGCAACCGCCACGGCGGCGGGTTTGGCCACGGGCGCTGCAGGAGCCGCCGCGATCTTTTTTGCCACGACCACAGTCTTCACGGCGACGGGCTTGCCCCGTGAGAGAGGCGAAGCCGCCATCTCACGGGGCTTGGACACCGGTGTGGAGACCGTCGGCTTCTTGAGCACCCCTGGCCGAAGCGCGGCCATCGCTTGACGGATTTTGGAGACCGTCTCATCATCCACCACGCTCATCGGCCCTTTGACAGGCACGCGGAGTTTGGTCAGCCCCTTAATCAAATCCTTGGAGGGAAGATTCAGTTCTTTCGCGAGTTCGTGCACTCTCATGTGGTGGTCTCAGGCGGCTCGGTCGCCGGCGGCCTCAGCCCCGCCTGCGGCGGCGGCTGCAAGAGCTGCTTGGCGAGTTCAATCAATTTTTCCGCCGTCTTCTCGCCGACCCCTTTCACCGCGGTCAACTGCTCGAGGCTCGCCTGGGCAAGCTGTTCCACCGTGGTAATGCCCTGTGCGTTGAGGCGTTCCTCAAGGGCCGGCCCGACGCCGGCGACGCGCTGCAGCGTCACGACCGTCAGAGGTTCTGAGGCTCCCGCGTCGGCTTCAGCCACCCCGACCGCGGTCGGGGTCGGCGGAGCGCTGTGAATGTCCAACTGCCAGCCGGTCAGCTTGGAGGCCAGGCGCACGTTCTGCCCTTTTTTGCCGATGGCCAGCGAGAGCTGATCATCCGTCACGGTCACGTGGGCTTGCTTGGCGTCCTCGCGTATGGCAATGGCGCCGATTTGCGCAGGGGCGAGAGCCGCAGCGATGTAGGCTTGAATATCGTCTTGCCAGCGAATGATGTCAATCTTCTCTCCGTGCAGCTCGCGCACGATATTCTTCACGCGCGTGCCGCGCATGCCCACGCACGAGCCCACGCAATCGATCTTCTCATCCTTCGACCACACGGCCAGCTTCGTGCGATCTCCCGCCTCGCGGGCGAGCGCTTTGATTTCCACGGTCCCGTCGGAGATCTCCGGCACCTCCAGCGAAAACAAGCCGCGGATGAAGCCCTCGTGCGCGCGGGAGAGAATCACCTCGGCCCCGCGAACCCCTTTGCGCACGGCCAAGACGTAGGCCTGGATCCGGTCGCCCTGCTGGTACTCCTCGTACGGAATGCGCTCTGTTTTCGGCAGAATGCCCTCGGTGCGGCCCAGCTCCACAATAATGTCCCCGCGCTCGAAGCGATGCACCGTGCCGGAGACGATGTCCCCCACCAGGCCCTGAAATTCGGTGAAGATCACATCCCGCTCCGCCTCGCGGATTTTCTGCATGATGACTTGCTTGGCGGTTTGCGCCCCGATGCGGCTAAAGCCCGCCGAGGGCAGACGCTGGCCGTCGGCCACGATGACGAGCTCACCGGTCTTCCGGTCCATGGTGGCGGTCACCTCGGCCTCTTCCCGTCCGATGCCCTTCTTGGCCGAAGAGGCCAAGGCCGACTCGATCGCTTGGATAAGGATCTCGCGATCGATGCCTTTGTCGCGGACAATGGCCTCCACGAGAGATAATAGTTCTCCGCCCATCGCTCGAAGGTGTGTTCAATCACAACCGCATCACTTTGACCGCACGCTGGATAGCCGCCAACGGCACCGTGACATTTCCCGTCGGCGTCACCACCACCAACGCCTCCGGCTGTACGACGAGCAACTCCCCTTCCAGATGCATCGCCCCGCCGATGGGCTCGTGCAGCCGCAGCTCGAGCGGCTCGCCGATGGCGCGCTCGAAATCCCGCTTCGTCACCAGGGGGCGATCCAGCCCTGGGGACGACACCTCCAGGGTATACGTCTCGCTCAACTCTTCCACCTGGTCCAGCGCCTGGCCGATCTGACGATTCAGGCGGGTGCAGTCCTGAACCGTCACCCCGCCGATCCGATCCACCAGCAGGCGCACCATGAGCCGCCCTCCCTGGCGGTGGCACAACCACTCGACCGCTTCGGTCGCCGCCGCCTCCAGGATCGGCTCGGCCAGCCGTTGGATGAGAATCAACGTATCATCGTCCATCGAGAACAAAAAAAGTGGGATCAGCCCACTTTTGTCTGGTACTCCTGGTATCCCGTCGAGGTATGGTACTACGCCGTCGCCGCCTTGTCAAGGAGCGCCTGGACGGTGGAGAGGACGGCGGAGGGGGGCGCCTGGTGTTTGGCTTTGGAGGCGCGGGAGACGACTTCAACCTTGCCTTCGGCCTGCCACACCTTGCCGATGATCACCTGCACCGGCAGGCCGATCAGATCGGCATCTTTGAGCTTGCTGCCCGGCGACTGGGCGCGATCATCCAGCAGCACCTCCAGCCCGGCCTGCTCCAGCGCCGCCACGATCTGCTCGGCCGCCTGCTGCGCGGCCGGGTTGTCGGATGTAAGGACACTCACCAGGACCTGAAAGGGTGCCAGCGCCGGCGGCCAGATGATGCCGGCCGCGTCGTGGCGCTGCTCGATGGCCACCGCCAGGATCCGGTTGATCCCGATGCCGTAGCAGCCCATGATCATCGGCTGCTGCTTGCCCTGCGCATCTTGAAACAGCGCGCCGAGCGCCTGCGTGTACTTCGTGCCCAGCTTGAACACATGGCCCGCCTCGATGACCTGCATGAACTCGAGCACCCCGCCGCACGTGTAGCACCGGTCCTCCTCAGTGGCGACGCGTAGATCGGCGACAAGACTGGGCTGAAAATCCCGCCCCGGGTTGACGTGGATCACGTGCGTCTCGGCTTGGTTCGCCCCGGTGACCGCATTCACCACGCCCATCACCGCATGGTCGGCCACCAGCCGGATGCCGGCGAGCTTCACCGGCCCGGCAAAGCCCAGGGGTGCCCCGCTGATCCGCTCCACCGTCTTGGCGTCGGACAGCTTGAGCTGCGCGGTGCCCAGCGCGCGACTGAGCTTGGCGTCGTTCACCTCATGATCGCCGCGCACCAGCACGGCCACATGGTCCTTCTCCACGTCATACAGCAACGTTTTAATCAGCGCCTTGGGCGACACGTTCAAAAATCGGCTGACCTGCTCCACCGTATGCTTTCCAGGGGTTTTGACAGCTTCTAATGTTTTTGGTTTTTCTATGGACTGTGGACTATGGACTATGGACTGCGGTGGGCACTTCGCTGCTTCTAAGTTCGCCGCGTAGCCGCACGCCGCGCAGCGTACCATGCGGTCTTCCCCATTTTCCGACGGGGCCATGAACTCGCACGACGCCTCGCCCCCCATCATGCCCGGATCGGCCTCGCAGGGAATGACCGTCAGACCGCAGCGCTGGAACACGCGCACGTACGCGTCGTACATGCGCTGGTAGCTGGCCTCCAGCCCCGTGGCGTCGACGTCGAAGCTGTACGCATCTTTCATCAAAAACTCTTTGGAGCGAATGACCCCAGCGCGCGGTCGAGGCTCATCGCGAAACTTGGTTTGGATTTGGTAGAGCATCACCGGCAACTGCTTATACGAATTGATCTCTTTCACCACGTCGGTGATCACCTCTTCATGCGTAGGGCCGAGGGCGACCTCCTTGCCGGTGCGATCCTTGAACCGGATCAGCACATCGCCCAGCACGCGGTCGCGGCCGGTCTGCTTCCACAGCTCCACGGGCTGCAGGGCCGGCAGCAGCACTTCCTGCGCGCCGGCGCGGTTCATCTCCTCGCGCACGATGGCGGCCGCCTTGTGCAGCGCCCGCAAGCCAAAGGGTAAATAGGAATAGGACCCGGAGCCGAGCCGCCGAATCAGCCCGGCGCGGAGCATCAGCACATGGCTGATGACTTCGGCGTCTTTAGGGGCTTCACGCAGAGTGGGAAGAAAGAACTGGGACCACTTCATCGAGCAGGCGTTGGACCTCTTCTAGCAGGGCATCGACCATCTCGGCTTCTGGCACACGGCGGATTTGCTTGCCTTTGCGGTAGATCACCCCGACGCCTCCGCCGCCGGCGAGGCCCACATCGGCATGTTCGGATTCGCCGGGGCCGTTGACCACACAGCCCATGACGGCGACGGTCAGCTCTAAGGCGCGCGGCTCGATGGCGGCGAGCGCGTGCAGCCGGTCATTGACCTGCTTGGCAATGCCGACGACGTCGATCTCGCACCGGCCGCACGAGGGACACGCGATGACGTTGGTCTCGAAGCGGCGCAATTCCAGCGCAGATAAGATGCGCTGCGCCACCTTCACCTCATCGATCGGATCACCGGTAATCGAGACGCGGATCGTCTCGCCGATGCCCTCGGCCAGCAGCGCGCCGATGCCGATGGACGATTTCACCGTCGAGGCGTCCAGCAACCCCGCTTCGGTCACGCCAAGATGCAACGGATAGTCGCACAGTTGGGCCATGCGCCGATAGGCCGCCAGCATCTGGATGACGTCGGACGATTTCAAGGAAATGACGATCTGGTGGAACCCGAAGCCTTCCAGCAGGCGCACCGATTTCAGCGCGCTCTGGACGATGGCCTCGACCAAATTGTCGGGATGCGCGGCCTCACATTCCGGATCAAGCGAGCCGACGTTGACGCCGATGCGGATGGGAATATTCCGCTCCTTGGCGCGGTCGACCACCTCGCGCACCCGCGTCGTATCGCGGATGTTGCCGGGATTCCAACGGATTTTGTCAAAGCCCGCCTCGATGGCCGCGATCGCAAACTGGGGATGAAAATGGATGTCGGCCACCAGCGGCACCTTGTTCGCCTCGCGGCGAATCTCCGGCAGCACCTTCGCTGCCTCGATCGTCGGCACGGCGACGCGCACGATCTCGCAACCGGCGGTGGCCAGCGCGCGGATTTGCCGTACCGTCGCCTCGATGTCGGCGGTGTCGGTCTTCGTCATCGACTGGATGGAGACCGGCGCGTCCCCACCGATGAGGATGTCTTTGACTCGGACTTGTCTCGACTTGCGCCGCGCGATCATGGGCCGGAGCTACAGGGTTGCGGTGCTTCCTCGACGGCAGTGTCCTTGGCGTCCGCCACCTGGCCGGCCTGGCTGGCCAGGCAATGGCGGATCTTGCCGGTTTGGTCGACGAAAAATCCCCGGGAGGGCGCTAGGACCGGTGCGGCCGTGATCACGTAGCCCTGGGTGCGCGGCTCAAAGGTGAATTGGAACTTTTGCACTTCGTAGCTGGTCAGTGGACCCGATACGGCAAAGTCGGGCGGCACGGCCTCCGTCGAAGCCGTGAACGTCGGCCAATCTGATGGATAGTTGCCATACGCTGAACGGTAGGCATTCAGGGATCCGACCAGTGATCGCAGCCGAACGACTGCCGCGGATTCGTTGGCCGAGACGCGTCCGCGATAGACATTGGGGATCGCAATGGCCGCTAGCAGGGCGATCACGGTCACCACGAACAGCAGGGACATACTCAGCAGCGCCTTCCAAGCCGAGAAGCGGTGAACTTCGCCAAGCATCCGGCAGAACAGCACGAAGTTCCAGAAGTTGATGACAATTTTGACGCCGATGAAAATCAGGACTGGGAGAGGCTTTGGGTCCACGCCCTGTATCGGCGCGACAAGTACCAGCCACAGCGGGAACAGGAACAGGGTGGGCACGCTGGACCATGCTAGGGCAGCTCGCACCTCGGCATTGGTCGCCTGGCCACCGAACCAGCTACCCGTCCACCGGCAGAACCATCCTCCCAAATACAACAACCCCACGGGCGCGAGAACGACTGCTGTAACCGACGCGACAATCCATTCCAGCACGCCCGCATTCTCTAACCTCTCTAACCCGCCCACTATGATGAAAGCGGCGGCGCCCACGGCCATGGTTAGCAACAGGACGAGCCGCCGCGGGTTTTCATCGACAATCTGGCGGATCGTCTGGCGCGGCTGCCACCAGAGCGACCACCATGGATTCAATGCTGCGCCAGAGGACATCTCGTCACCTCCTAAGCGTCTGGACAATGGCAACCCAAGCAGTTAGCGTCACCCCTAACGATCGACGACTAAAACTAAAAGGAGAAGACATGGGTTGATCGTTATGCGCCTTCGAGCAACATCTGAACAGCGGAACGAACATCCGTGACAAGACGAGCGGCCCGCTGAGCCTCGGTACGCGTGGCAAATTCGCCTGGGTATCGCATATCGACCGCAAATGGTTCGAGATATTCAAGCGCAGGACGCAACAGTTCGAGACTGGAGGCTGCTGGGCGTGAAAGCATACGCTATCGTTGAATACCGGCTTGCGTCGGCGCTGCAAGGTGTGCACGACCGCATAGTCTTCCTCGGCCTTCACCACCCAATCACGAACGTCTCGGCGGAATCTCATACAGCACGCGACCTTTCTTCATGACCTCACGCGTAAAGGGACAGAAATAGGTGGTGAGACGCTCATCCACTTCGCGGGGTGTTCGCACGACAAAATCGATGGCTCGGGGGCGCTCCGGAAAGAGGCGCTGGAGGGCCCGAGTTCGCTCATTCCACCGCTGCCGACTGGGCATCACGACGAATAAATCAAGATCGCTGTGTTTTGTCGGCTTGCCGGTGGCATAGGAACCAAAGAGCACAATCCGACGGACACGCGGAAACTTTTCCCGAATCCGTTGCACGGCCACACGGAGAAAAAGCTCGATCTGTTTTGGCATCATCAGTTGGGTTTCCACAAGCCCGCCAGTTTGTCCATCAGCCCGAAGCGGCTCAGGTCATTCAGGCATACCATCACCACCAGCGCGAGCAGCAGCGCCATGCTCACCTGCGCCGCCTTTTCCTGCACGCGCGAGCTCACCGGTTTGCCCTTCAGTTTTTCCAACGCTAAGAACAATAAATGGCCGCCATCCAAGATCGGCACCGGGAAGACATTAAACACCGCCAGGCTCAAGCTGAACAGGCTCACTAAATACAGCAAGGACCCCAGGCCCATCTGCGCCGCCTCGGAGGCGATATACAGGATGCCGATGGGGCCGGTGAGCGACTCCTTCGCCGAGACCTTCCCCGTCGACAGCGACCAGAGCGACAGACCGATCTGGCTCAGCCACTCTCCTTCTTTGTGGATCGTCTTACCCACCGCCTCAATCGGCGACACGCGATAGGTGGCGAACTCGCCGCTGGGCGAGACGCCAATCAGCCCCACTCGGCGTTGGCGGCCGAACGGATCGGTGATCTCGCGCGGCTTGGGGATGATGGTCAGTTGCACAGGCGCATGGTGGCGCTCGATGGTCACCATCAGCGGCTGATCCACGGCGCGCTGCACCCGCTGGGTGAGCTCATCCCACGTGCGAATCGGCTGGCCATTGATCGTCTGAATGCGATCGCCCGTCTGCAGGCCGGCCGCCTGCGCGGGCATGTCATCGACGAGCTTGCCGACCACGGGCAACAGCTCCGGATAGCCGGTGACCAGCACCACCCACAGCGTCAGCACCGACACCAGCGCATTGACCAGCGGACCGGCGGCGATGATGCGCGCCCGCACCCCGATGGGCTGCGAGAGAAACTCATCCGGCCGATGGGAGGCTCCCTCGCCGGGCTCCTCGCCGGCCATCTTCACATAGCCGCCCAGGGGCAGCAGGCTGACCGCGTATTCGGTGCCGCCGAGAGTGCGCTTCCAGACCAGCGGCCCAAACCCGATGGAAAACCGCAGCACGCGCACGCCGGAGGCGCGCGCCACGAAGAAATGGCCCGCCTCATGCACCAGCACCAAGAGTCCGAGCACGAACACGGCAATAAGCCACGACATTACACGAGCACCCCTTTCGGACGGTGAATCAGTTGTTGAGCGGCGTCGCGCGCCCAGGCGTCGGCGTCGAGAATCTGCTCCAGCGTCGGATGGGACACCGGCGTGTGCGCGGCCAGCGTGTCGCGAATCACCGGGGCGATCTCGCCAAAAGCGATCTCCTCATGCAAAAAGGCCTGCACCGCCACCTCGTTCGCAGCCGAGAGCACCGCTGGTGCTGAGCCGCCCGCACGCGCGGCTTCAAGGGCGAGGCCTAAACAGGGAAAGCGCAAGAAATCCGGTTCAAAAAAATGCAGGCCTTCCATCTCGGTCAAGCGCAAGCGCGGTAACGCCGTCGGCCAACGTTCGGGCCGGACGCCCCCCGCGTCCGGCACTCCGCTCGGCCCTGATGGCCAGCGCTCCGGAAAACTCAACGCATACTGAATGGGCAGCTTCATGTCGCAGATGCTCAGGTGCGCCAGGCAGGCGCCATCGATCAGCTCAATCATCGCGTGGATCACCGCCTGCGGATGGATGACGACGCGGAGGCGCTCCAACGGCATGCCGAAGAGCCAGTGCGCTTCGATCAGCTCCAGCCCTTTGTTCATCAGCGTGGCGGAATCGACGGTGATTTTCGGCCCCATCTGCCATTTCGGATGGCGCAGCACGTCCTCGCGACCGGCGCGCTCGATCTGCTCCGCCGTCTGCGACCACAGCGGCCCGCCGCTGCCGGTGATGATGAGGCGCTCGATCTGCTCGCGCGACACGCCCTGCAGCAGTTGGAACACGCCGGCATGCTCGCTGTCTACCGGCACCAGCTGCACGCCATGCCGCTGCACCGCCCGCATGATCAGCTCGCCGGCCATCACCAGCAATTCTTTGGAGGCGAGGGCGATCTGCTTGCCAGCTTCGATCGCGCGCAGGAGCGGCCTCAGCGCCTCGCGGCCTGCGGTGCCAACGAGGACGACATCGACTCGCGGATCGGTGGCGAGCTGTGCGAGCCCCTCCACCCCCGCCAACACCTGAAGTGATCCATGCGCTTGGCTGCGAACCTGCACCGCGCTGGCTTCGTCCACCATCGCCACGATCTCCGGCCGATAACGCGCCACCTGTTCGCGCACCAGCTCCACCCGCGAATGGGCGGCGATGCCCACCAGCCGCAAGCGGTCCGGATGAGCGGCGATCACCTCCAGCGCGCTGCGCCCGATGGAGCCGGTGGAGCCTAAGACAGCAACGCGCTTCATGGGTTATCCATAAATAAGGTAGCCATAGAACAGCGGCGCGGTGAAGAGGAGGCTGTCGATGACATCCAGCACGCCGCCAATCCCGGGCCACAGTGTGCCGGAGTCTTTCACCTGGCAGTCGCGCTTGAGCAGCGATTCGGCCAGATCCCCCAGTTGGCCGCAGATGCCTAAGAAGAGTCCCAAGGCAAACCCGCTATACGGTGAATGGTGCAGGCGGGGCACCATCGTCTGGGCCGCGGCGGCGACGGCGCCGCTCACGAGCATCGCCCCGAGCAAGCCTTCCACCGTCTTGCGCGGACTGATGCGTGCCACCAGCGTGTGCTTCCCAAAGAGCCGGCCGACGGCGTACGCGCCTATGTCCCCGCTCTTGGTCACCAGAATCAAAAAGAGCAGCAGCCACTTCCCCTGCCCAGCATGAAACGTCCGAATGTAGAAAAAATAACTGAAGAGACCGCTGATGTACGCCAACCCGAACAAGGTCGTCGCCAGCCCGCTGAGCGCTTCAAAGGTGTTCTGCCGCGTAAATTGTCTGAGAAAAATCAGCACGATGGTGGCCGGCCAAAAAATATCCCAGCCCCAGTTGAGCATCGTGGCCCCTTCCCCGGGCAGGGGCACCGTCAGATGGCCCGGTGTGACCAGCGACCGCCAGGCCACCAGGATCATAAATAAGATCCCGAGCGTCACGCTGAGCGACCCGTTCACCAGTATGCCGCGATGGCGCGCCATCGTCACAAACTCCTGCAGCGCCAACGCCGAGAACACAATGACGACGACCGCGAACACCCACAAGGGAAACATAAACAACGCGCCCCAGACCACAGCAATCAGCACGGCGGAACTGGCCAGACGAGGCAGGAGTTCTTTCATCGACTCTCAACCGTGGTCGGAGAGGCCGTGACTTTACCGAATCGGCGCTCGCGCTGGTGATAGGCGGCGATCGCCTCCTGCAGATCCTCTGCGGTGAAATCCGGCCATAGCGTCGGGGTGACGTACAGCTCGGCATATGAAATTTGCCACAGGAGAAAATTGGAGAGCCGCTGCTCGCCGGAGGTGCGAATCAGCAAATCGGGCTCGGGCAACTCCGGCAGATACAGCGCGCGGCCAATCGCCGCTTCATCAATCTGCTCCGGAGCGAGCGTACCCCGCCGCACCTGCCGCGCAAGGGTCTGCATCGCATCCACCAGTTCCTGGCGGCCGCCATAGCTTAAGGCCAGCGTGAGCGTCATGCGGCGATACGGCGCGGTGGCCCCGCGCAGCTGAGCCAGGCGCGCGCGCACGCCATCGGGCAAGGTGTGGAGCCGGCCCATCGCTTGCAGCCGAATCTGATTGGCGTGCAGCCGCTCCGCCTCGCCCGCCAGAAACTCCTCCAAGAGCCCCATCAGCTCCTGTACTTCCTCGGCCGGCCGATCGCGATTCTCCCAGGAAAAGGCATACAGCGTCAGCGCCGGCACGCCGAGCGCACAACACGCCTCGACGACCCGGCGCACCGCCTCGGCCCCGGCCCGATGGCCGAGGAGACGCGGCAAGCCGCGCTGCTTGGCCCAGCGGCCATTGCCATCCATGATGATCGCGATGTGCGCGGGACGCTGCGCGTTGCGACTCTCAGGAAGTCCGTGTGAGACGCTCGTGTGAGTCCTCTCGTCAGGGTGCGGTGGACGACGCGGCCGCCGGAGCGAGCACCGCGGAGGCCGCCGGGAGGCTCACCGATGGCTGCGTGCGCGCCCGCTCCACATCGGCTTTCAGCTGCTCGATGGTGTGCAAATGGGCTTCGACCTGCTGCTTCAAATTGTCGTGGTCTGTGCGCAACGTGTCGGCCTCGTGCGCGAGCATCTCACGCTCCGCTCCCAGCTCATCGCGCTCCGCCACGGCGTCATCCCGATCCAGGCGCGCCGCGTCCAATTGCGAGCCGACCAGCACCAACGCAATCGCCAGTCCCACGCAGGCCAGCCCCGCCCCCACCAACCCCCAAATCATTCCCCGCTTCATGCGCTAGACCTCCTTCTTCTGATTCTCTGCAGCGTCCCGCCAGCGGCGGGACGCGGAATGGCCGATCGCCTCCCGCGCTCGGCACTCCGCCCCGTTCCACGGGGCTGCGCCGGCGCGGCGGGCGCTCGGCCTTGGTTACTTGTGAGAGACGCCCGTGTCATTCACGACGGTGTCCGATGCCGACGCGCCACGCCGTGCGGCCGCCGATTTCGGCAACACCACGATTTCCACGCGCCGATTCATCGAGCGGCCATCGGAGGTGTCATTCGAGGCGATCGGATGATACTCGCCATACCCCGCCGCCGACAGGCGGCTGGGTTCAAGGCCCCGATCCTTCACCAGATAGGTCAGCACCGAGCGCGCCCGTGCCAGCGACAGATCCCAATTGTCCTTCCAGCCGGAACGCTTGATCGGCTCATTATCGGTGTGGCCTTCCACGGCGACCGGCTGCTGGCCCACCTGCTGGCTGAGCACCTTCGCCACTGTATCCAGCACCGGATACGCGTCGCGGTGCAATTGGGCCTTGCCCGAATCGAACAGGATGCGGTCGAGCACCCGCACGACCAACCCCCGCTCGTCGAACCCTACGCTGATGTCTTGGTTGGCAATCTCAGAGGAGAGCCGCTGGTCCAACTGCGCCTTGGCCTGGCGCAGCCGATCGGCCTCATCGGCGTTGAGTTGCGCGAGGCTGCGATATTGCTCCAACTGTTCCCCCAACGCCTGCAGCTGCTGCACATCCCACGGTGAGCGCTGGGCAAATTTCACCGCGCAGCCGCCGGATGCGATCGCCAGCATCCCTACGCCCACCAGTCCCCATCGAGCCATCCGCTGTCCACCGTTCATCCTACCCCTCCTCACGTCACGTCGCCATCGATGCGCTCACGCATGCGCAGACTCTGCATCGGAGCTCAGGCGCCACTGGCGCATCGCCGGCGATTCGCGCTTGCTGTGCAGCACCGCCCACGCCAACCCGATCAGGCCCACCAGCACCACGCCCCAGAGCAGCGGGGTGGGCGACTCCGCCCGAATCACAAACGGCACGATGAGCAAGCTCACCATGTTCATCACTTTGATCAAGGGATTGAGCGCCGGGCCCGCGGTATCTTTGAGCGGATCGCCGACGGTGTCGCCGGTAATGGAGGCCTTGTGCGCCTCGGACCCTTTGCCGCCGTAATGGCCATCCTCGATAAATTTCTTCGCGTTATCCCACGCCCCGCCTGCGTTGGCCATAAAGACGGCCAGCAGCTGCCCGGAGAGAATGAGGCCGGCGAGAAATCCGCCCAGCGCCTCCTTGTGCAGCCACAGCCCGACGACGATGGGCATGAGCACCGCCAGCAGCCCCGGCCCGATCAGTTCTCGTTGCGCCTCTGCCGTGCAGATCGAGACGACCCGCGCATAGTCGGGGTCTTTCGTGCCTGCCCAAATCGCCTGGTCTTTCAACTGCGCGCGCACTTCCTGCACGATCAGAAAGGCGGCGCGCCCGACGGCGCGAATGGTCAACGAAGAAAAGAGAAACGGCACCGCCCCGCCGATCAACAACCCGATAAACACAGCCGGCTCTGCGATGGACAGCGACGAGGCCACCTCCTGATAGGAGCGCTGCGCCAGCTTGGCGATGTCGGTGATGTAGGCGTTGAACAGCGACACCGCCGCGATGACGGCCGAGCCGATGGCAATACCCTTCGTGATCGCCTTCGTCGTGTTGCCGCAGGCGTCCAAGTCGGCGAGCGTTTGGCGGGCCTGAGGCTCGAGGTGCGCCATTTCGCCGATGCCGTTGGCGTTATCGGCCACCGGCCCGAACACGTCCATCGAAATATTGTTGCCCGTCAGCGTCAGCATGCCGATCCCGCACATCGACACGCCGTAGGCGATAAACGTCGGATTCGAGCCGGCGTAAATCATCGCCGAGGCGCCGATCGCCGCCGCGATCACCAAGATCGCCCAGACGCTCGATTCATACCCGACGGCCAAGCCGGCGATGATGGTGGTCGCATGGCCGGTTTGCGTGGAGCGCGCCACGAATTGCACCGGCGATTTTCCCGGCGCGGTGAAGTGGTCGGTGAGATAGTTGATCACCACCGCCAGCACGATGCCCACCAGCGTCGTCCACACCGGCCGCATGTCCAACCCGGTCTCCGGAAACCGCAAGTAGGACCAGCCCACCACGAAGAAGCCAACGACCGACACCATCGCCGACACGAGAAAGCCCCGGTGAATCGCCGCCATCGCCTCCCGCGCTTCCTCGGACGTTTTCACCAGATACGTGCCGATGATCGAACTCACCACCCCGATGGCGCGCACCAGCAGCGGAAAGATCACGCCCTTGTGCCCGAACGAGGCCCACCCGAGGATCATCGCAGCGACGATGGTGACTTCGTACGACTCGAAGATATCGGCGGCCATGCCGGCACAGTCGCCCACGTTATCGCCCACGTTATCAGCGATGGTGGCGGCGTTGCGCGGGTCATCCTCGGGAAGGTTGTGCTCCAGCTTGCCCACCAAGTCCGCGCCCACGTCGGCGGCCTTGGTGTAGATGCCGCCGCCGACCCGCATGAACAGAGCCAAGAGCGTGCCCCCGAAACCAAAACCTAACAACACCTCGTACGCCTGCTCGCCGTAGATCATGAAAATAAGCGTGCCGCCGAGCAAACCCAATCCGTCGGTCAGCATGCCGGTGATGGTGCCGGTGCGGTAGGCGATCTTGAGCGCCTCGGCAAAGCTGGTGCGCGCCGCCGCCGCCACCCGCACGTTGCCCTGCACCGCCATGTTCATGCCGAGAAAGCCGATCGTCCATGAAAAGAGCGAGCCCATCAAGAACGCGCACGTGCGGCCGATGGCGATGTGCTGCTGGCCCGCCGTGAAGTAGAGCGCGCCGGCGATGAGGAAGATGAGGAGCAGGATCGCGCGCAACTGGCGGGTCAGATACGCATTGGCCCCGAGGCGGATGGCGCGGCTGATGTGCCGCATCTTCTCGGTGCCCTGGTCTTTCTGCAGGATCGTCATCGTGAGGAAGGCGGCATAGAGCAAGCCGAGCACGGCCGTGCCCAAGACGCTCCACAGCGCGATGCGCTCCCACAGCGTAAATTCAGGCAAGGACATAAAAGCGAAGCTGTTCATACGTTATACCTTAAACGTTTGCTCCCGTTTGCACCCGGTTGAAATCAGACAAATCGCCACGCCCAACAAGTGCTCCAACCGTTTCAGATACGACTGCGCCGCCGCGGGCAGCTCTTCAAACCGCTCCACCTGGCTGGTGTCGGCTTGCCACCCCGGATGCGATTCATACACCGGCTGGCAGCGGCTCAGCTGCGCGATGTCCGAGGGAAATTCCTGCACGGAGCGCCCTCCGTCTTGATAGGCGGTGCAGATTTGAATGGTGGGCATGTCATCGAGCACATCCAACTTCGTCACGGCGATGGCATCGCAGCCGTTGACCCACACCGCATAGCGGGCGACCACGGCATCAAACCAGCCGCAGCGGCGGGGCCGGCCGGTCGTCGCGCCGAATTCCTTGCCTTTGGTGCGCACCTGCTCCATCAGCACCGGGGGAAACTCTGTCGGAAACGGCCCTTCGCCCACGCGCGTGGTGTAGGCCTTCACCACGCCGACGATGCGGTCAATGCACGTTGGCGGCACGCCCGCTCCCGTGCACGCCCCGCCGGCGGTGGCGTTGGAGGAGGTCACATACGGATAGGTGCCGTGGTCCAAATCGAGCAAGGTGCCTTGCGCGCCCTCAAACAGCACGCGCTTGCCCTGCGCCATCGCCTCGTGGAGAAACCGCATCGTGTTGACGACGTAGGGCTTCATCTGCGCGGCGTACTCGCGATAGCGGGCGGCGCACTCCTGATAGTCCACCGGGGCCTCGTGATAAAGCGTCTCCAGCCACCGGTTCTTCTCCAGCACATTGTGCTTCAGCTTGGTGGTGAAGGTGCGCTCATCATACAAATCGGCGATGCGAATGCCGCAGCGCGCCACTTTGTCGACGTAACATGGCCCAATGCCGCGGCCGGTGGTCCCGATGCGTCCGCCATGCGGCGGCAGGCCGGCGCGCTGCGACTCCTCCGCGCGGTCCAGCCGTTTGTGGTACGGAAAAATCAGATGCGCCTGGTCGCTGATTTTCAGCGTCTGCTCAACAGAGATGCCCTGCTCCCGTAAACGGGCCACTTCGGCCAGCAGCGCTTCCGGATCGATCACCACCCCGTTGCCGATCACGCCGATCTTGCCGGGGTGCAGCAATCCCGAAGGGATGAGATGAAACACCATCTCCTGGCGCTCATTGACGACGGTATGGCCGGCATTGTTGCCGCCTTGAAAGCGGACGATGACATCGGCCTCCTCCGTCATCACATCGATCACTTTGCCTTTGCCTTCATCGCCCCATTGGGCGCCCACCACTACCGTATTCATCAGAGTTTAATCAGCTTGGCATCGAGGACGTGCGTGAGCGTTTTGATCTTCGCCAGCACCGGCTCCGGCACGGCGCTGTCCACATTCACGACGGTCACCGCCTGACCGCCCGGCACATCGCGGCCGTTGCTCATGCCGGCGATGTTCACCTTCGCTTCGCCCAGCAGCGTGCCGAGCTGGCCGATGAGACCTGGCTGATCTTCATTCTTAATCACCAACAGATAGCCCAGCGGCGAGACTTCCACGAAGTAGCGATCAATCTTCACGATGCGCGGCTCGCGCCGGGCCGAGAGCGTCCCCAGGATTTCAAGGTGCTGGCCGTCGCTACGGACCGACAGCGCCACCAGGTTCGCAAACTCCTCCACCTGCGAGGCTTTCGCCTCAATCAGCCTCACGCCGCGCTCCGACGCGATCACCGACGCGTTGACGTAGTTGACATTCTCCCCAACGACCGGCTCCAAGATGCCTTTGAGCATCGCCAGCGTCACCGCGGAGGTATCGTGCGCGGTCATCTCGCCGGCATACGTGATGCGCACCTCGGTAATCGGCGCGCCCACCAGCTGCGCGGCCAGCGAGCCCATCTTCTCGCCCAGCCGCATGTAGGGCTCCAGCACTTTCAGCGTCTGCGCATCGACCGAGGGCATGTTCACCGCATTGCGCACGCCGCGCCCGAGCAGCATATCGACCACTTGCTTCGCCACGTCAATCGCCACGTTGAGCTGCGCCTCTTCGGTGGACGCTCCTAAATGGGGGGTCAGCACCACCTGCGGCAGCGCGGCGAAGGGATGGTGCTTCGGGGGCTCTTCTTCATACACATCCAGCGCCGCTCCGGCGACGTGCCCGTCGTTCAAGGCCTTCAGCAGTGCTCCCTCGTCAACAATGCCGCCGCGCGCGCAGTTGATCAGCCGCACCCCTTGTTTCATTTTGGACAGTTCCCGGGTGCTAATCAGATGGCGGGTCTGCGCAGTCAGCGGCGTATGCACCGTGATGAAATCGGCCTCGGCCCAGAGCTGCTCCAGCGGCACCACCGACACTTCCATCTGCTGGGCGCGCTCGGCCGAAAGAAACGGATCGTGCGCAATCACGCGCATGCCAAACGCCTGCCCGCGCTTGGCCACCTCGGCCCCGATCTTGCCCAGGCCGATGATGCCCAGCGTCTTGCCATAGAGCTCCACGCCGACGAACTGGCTGCGCTCCCACTTGCCAGCGCGCATGTGCGCATCCGCCTGAGGAATCTGGCGCGCCAGCGCCATTAACAAACTCCAGGTGTGCTCGGCCGTGGAGATGGTGTTGCCCGCGGGCACATTCATCACCACGATGCCGCGCTTGGTCGCCGCTTCCACGTCCACATTATCAAGGCCCACGCCGGCCCGCCCGATGACTTTCAAATGCTTGGCCTGTGCGATCACCTCGGCCGTCACCTTCGTCGCACTGCGCACCACCAACCCTTCAAACGGCTCGATGATGGCGGCCAGGTCTTTCGGGGTCAGGCCGGTCTTGATCTCGACGTCGAGCCGAGGCTCCGATTGCAAAACCTGAATGCCTTCCGACGAGAGATGATCGGCGATCAGGACGCGAATCTTGGCCGTCTTCGCCGCGCTCTTCGACGCAGCCGCGGGGGCCGTGCCCGACGCGCTCACCGGACACCCACCCCCCGACAGAGGTCGGGGCTGCCAAGCACGGCCTGGGCCGCTTTCACGCCGACCCCGGCATGCACCGAGTAGCCTAGGGCGCTTAAGGTCTGCTCCAACGCGCGAAACCCGGCCAGCACATCCTCCGGCCCGATGTAGCCCATGTGCGCAAACCTGAAAATCTTCCCCGCCATCTGTCCCTGCCCTCCGGCCACCATCACGCGATGCGTATCGTACATCTGCTTCGTCAGCCGCTTGCCGTCGACCCCGGCCGGAATCTTCACCGCCGTGACCCCGTTGGCCGGCCGCTTGGCAAATAGCTCCAGGCCCAGGGCCGCCATGCCGGCGCGCGTGGCCCGGCCGAGCTGCGCGCAGCGCTGAATCGTCTGCTCCAACCCCGCGCGCAGGACCAGCTTCAAGGCCTCATCGAGCGCGATCACCAGCGGCACCGCCGACGTAAACGGCGTGTCATCATCGGCCACCGCCTTGCGATACGACCGCAGGTCATAGTAATACCGCGGGCTCTTCGACGCCTCCATGAGCGTCCAGGCCCGCTCGTTGACGCCAAGAAAGGCCAGCCCTGGCGGCAGCATCAACCCTTTTTGAGAACCGGTGACCAGCACATCAATGCCCCACGCATCCGTCTGACATTCCTCGGCCAGCAACCCGCTGATCGCATCCACGACCAGCACCGCCGAGCTGTTCTTCGTGATCGCTCCAAGGGCTTGAATGTCATGCACTACTCCGGTGGACGTTTCCAGCAGCGTCGTCAACACCGCCTTAGCCGACGGGTTCGCCTTCAGGGCATCCGCCACCTGCTGCGGATCGACTGCGTCCCCGTCCGCCACCGGCACGGTCACGGCGCGCATGCCGTGCGCGGCGCAGAGCTCCTGCCAGCGCTCGGCGAACTTGCCTCCCAGCACGACGATCGCCGTGTCGCCGGGCGAGAGCAGATTCACGACCGCCGCCTCCATCGCGCCGGTGCCGGAGCCCGTCAGCGTCAGCACCGACTGGGCCGTCTGCATCACCGCCTGCATGCCGTGCGTGACCCGCTTGAAAATGGCGCGGTAGGCGCTGGTGCGATGATGGATGATCTGGCGGCCCAGCGCCTCGCGCACCTGCGGGGGCAGCGGGGTGGGGCCGGGGGTCAACAACACATCCTCTGGCATCACGCGCCGCTCACGTTTTTTTGGGTTGTTCGTAGATCACGTCGTCGACCAAGCCGTAGGCCTTCGCTTCTTCGGACGACATGAAGTAATCGCGGTCCGTGTCGCGCTGAATTTTTTCAATCGTCTGGCCGGTGTGTTTGGCCAGGATCTCGTTAATTTTCTCGCGCAGCCGTAAAATTTCCTTCGCCTGAATCGAGATATCCGCCGCCACCCCCTGCACCCCGCCCCAAGGCTGATGAATCATGATGCGGGAATTCGGCAGCGAAAACCGTTTCCCCTTCGTGCCCGCCGCGAGCAGCACCGCGCCCATGCTGCTGGCCTGGCCCACGCAGTACGTGGCCACCGCGGGCTTCACGAATTGGATCGTGTCATAAATCGCCAGGCCCGCCGTCACCGAACCACCCGGGGTGTTGATGTAGACGCTGATGTCTTTGTCCGGATCATCCATCTGGAGAAACAGCAGCTGGGCGATGATCAGATTCGACACCATGTCATCCACCGGCGTGCCGATAAAGATGATGCGATCTTTCAGCAACCGCGAATAGATATCGTACGCCCGCTCGCCGCGGCTGGACTGCTCGACCACAATCGGAACCAACATCTGCCCCCCCTCCTCTTCCTCGCTCATGACTCCCTCGCACGGTCTTCAATGGTGGCGGCCTTCAGCAGCCACTTCATCGTTTTTTCCTGGCGGATCGAGGACAGCACCGAGGGCCACAGCCCCTGCGCGTCCAGCAGCCGCCGCACCTCTGCGGGCTCCTTGCCCCACTGCTTGGAGAGCGTCCAGAACCGCTCCACGATCTCCTCCTGCGTGATGGACAGCTGTTCCTGGCCGGCGATGCGGTCCAGAATAAACGCCAGCTTCACATGGCGCGCCGCATTGGTCTTCAGTTGCGCCGCGTAGGCGGCCACCTTGTCTGTGATCTGCTCTTCCGGCATGCCGGACATCAGCAGGCGCGCCTGAAATTCCCGCTCCAGCCGCTGCGTCTGCTTGGCCACCAAGCTCTCGGGCACGTCAAAGCGGTGGCGCGAAAGCAAGGTATTGCACAGCGCCTGTTCCATCGCCTGGGCCTGCTCGGCGGAGCGCTGCTCGCGCAGCTTCGCCTCCACATGCTCGGTCAGTTGTTGAAGATGTTCAAAGCCGACATCCTTCGCGAACTCATCATCGAGCTTCGGCACCTCCTTCACCTTCTCCTCGCGACGACCCGGAGCGGCTTGCCCCGTCGGCACCAATTGCGCCATGGATTCCTGCAGCTTCGCCAGCGCGGCCGCACGATCCGCGTCCGTCACCACCACCGGCGCGCGCGTCACCGGAATGCGGCGGTACTCGGCCAGTTTGAACTCCGGCTCCACATCCACCTGCGCCTCAAGCTCAAAACTGCCGGCGCCATCGAACTGGACGCGCTGGACTTCAAACGGTCCGACGAGTTTCAGGTGGCGCTCGGTCGTGGCCTGTTCGAGAGTCTGTTGGGTCAGGCGGCGGACGGTCTCTTCGCGAATCTTCACGGTATAGCGGCCCTCCACCAGCTCACGCGGGGCTTTGCCTTTGCGAAAGCCGGCGATGGACACTTCCCGCTGAAATTCTTTCAGGACCGTCTCGCGCACGGGCTGAATGCCCTCGGTGCCGAGCCGAATATGCAGTGCGACGTGGCAGGGGGCCGGCTGCGTGAGGTCCACTTTCATAGTCTGAATTGTTCCCCGAGGTACATTTCGCGGGCGCGTGGATCGGTGATCAGCTCTTGAGCCGTACCGGCAATCAGCACCTTGCCCTCGGCCATGATGTAGGCGCGGTCGGTAATCTCCAGCGTCTCGCGCACGTTATGATCCGTCAGCAACACGCCCAGGCCCCGCTGCTTCAATTCCCGAATGATTTCCTGGCACTCAAACACGGTGATCGGATCGATCCCGGAGAATGGCTCATCGAGCAAAATAAACTGCGGATTCGTGACCAGCGCGCGCGTAATCTCCAGGCGCCGCTTCTCGCCGCCGGAGAGTACACACGCCTTCTGCCGTGCGAGGTGCGTGATGCCGAGTTCGTTGAGGAGTTCATCCAGCCGCTTGCGGCGCTGCCCCAATGGCACGCTCACCGTTTCCAAAATCGCCATGATATTTTGCTCAACGGTGAGCTTGCGAAAAATCGACGGCTCCTGCGCCAGGTAGCCGATCCCTAAGCGCGCGCGCTGATACATCGGCCACTGAGTGATCTCTTGTCCGTCCATGGTAATCGTGCCGCCATCCGGCCGGACATAACCGACGATCATCGAAAACGTGGTGGTTTTCCCCGCCCCGTTGGGGCCGAGCAGCCCGACAATCTCGCCTCGATCGACCCCGATGTTCACTCCGTCGACGACCGGACGGCCGTTATAGGCTTTCACGAGGCGGGACGTCTCGAGCCGTTGCATTAGCGATGACCCTCTCGTTGATCGTCCTGCGCCACATGGAGCAGCATCGCGGGGGCCATCTTCGGCCCCAGCGGAACAAGCGGCGAGAGGGGGGGTGCCAGGAGTGATCCAGGCGCCTGTTCGGCATCGGGAGAGAGCCACAGCGACGGCGCGCCCAGCAGCGTCACCTGGTGCGTGCCCGGCTCGTAGACGGCGCGCGCGCTGTGGGCCGTGTGCGGGCCGTTCACGATGCGCACGCGGCCGGTCGCCTCGGCATAGCGAATGGTGCGCGTGGGCCCATCGAGATACGCCACGAGCTTGTCGGAGTAGAGATCGCCTTCCCGATCCTTCACGTGCACGTTGAGTTCGAAGATCGCGATGTTGCGCTCGTAATCGAACGCCAGCGGCCCGTCGCAGGTGATCGTCGCGTGCGACGCCGGCTCCCCTGGCGGCGCGTCGGCGCTGGGGCTGAGTACCATCTCCACATCGCGCAGCAGCTTCGCCACGCTCAGTTGCGCCTGCCCGGTCGCGCCGATGCCGCGCAGCAGCATGCGAGCCGATTCGATCCGCACGGGTTGATCCGTCGCCATCTCATTGCGATCCGGCAGCCAGTAGAGCACCGGGCTGGTCATCCACACGCCGTCTGAGGTATGGAGCGTGGCGTCATGTTCCATCCGCACCCGCCGGCTGGTTTGGTTGACCTGGGCCAGGGTCGCCGTGAGGTAGACGGTGCGTCCGCCGGTTTCCGTCGAGCGGGCCACCGAGTGCGTGGAGGATCCGACGGCGACATCATACCCGATCGCATCGGGCCGCTGAATCGTCACCACGTCTCCCTCGACGATGGCGCCGCGGCCGGTCAGTTCCCAGCGCTTGGCGCCATCCGGGGCATAGCCAAAGACGGTAAAGCGATCCATCTGCTGTTGCTCGGTCGGTGTCACCCCACTGGCAGATGCCGTGACCGTTGCCGCAGGCTTCACTGGCGGCGTGCCTATTTTGCCGCATCCAACCATCGTGGTGCACAGGAGGGCGCACGCCACCGCCATGCCAGCGACTACCGGCTGCAATCGCGGTCGTTGCGCTGCTGTCGTCGTGTGTGCTTGGTCTTCTCTTAACTGTGGACTGTGGACTGTGGACTGTGGACTGGTTTTCCACCGCTCATGCATCCAGACCCATTGATCGGGATAGCGGCGAAGGTACGTTTCAACCACGCGACTCCACGCCTGGGTGATCTCCACCAGATCGCGGGCGCGATCGCCGGTGCGCTCAATGGTGATGGGCTCTTCCAGCGTCAGGCGGAACCGTCCGCCCATGCGCACCAAAAAACACGGCACGATGGGAGCCCCCGTCGCCAACGACAACGCGGCCGGCCCCACCGGCGTGTAGGCGGGGCGGTCGAAAAATTCGACGAATACCCCCTCGAGGCTGTCGGTGTCTTGATCCGTCATCATGCCGATGATCTGATGGTCGCGCAGCACGCGGGTGACATCTTTCAGCGAGCCACGGGCAACCGTCGCCACGCCTTTACGCGCCCGCATGCCCCACAGGGCTTGTTCGTATTCCGGATAACGCAAGGGGCGCGCGAGCACCCCGCCCCGATAGCCGTGGCCGGCCAGCGTGATGGCGAGCAATTCCCAATTGCCGAAGTGCGCCGAGAGCGCGATCACCCCGCGGCCCTTCGCAAGTGCTCGGTCCAGGTGGCACAGCCCGTGCACCTCGACGATGCGACGCAGCCGGGCCGGCGAGAAGCGATCGACCACCCACCACTCCATCACCGTCTTGCCCAGGCCCACGAACACGCGCCGCGCAATCCGGCGCTGGCTCTTTTCACTGAGCCCCGAGCCAAACGCCAGGCGCAAATGCGCCCACGTCAGCCGACGATACCGCCCCAGCACGCCATACGCCACCGCCCCGACGACCCGGCCCACCACCTGCGCCGCGCGCAAGGGCAACCATCGGATCGTCAGGCGCAGCGCCTCAAAGCCCAGGCGCATCCACCGACGGATCAGGGGATGTTTATTCATCAAGAAGGGTGAGGAATCACAACGGGTTATGTTACCCCAGATGGGCTGGAGCGTCAATCAGAAATGCAGCACACAGAGAGAGGGCGACAGAAGACCGGAGGAGGCCGTAGAGGGCTCTTGCACAGAGGGACGGAGAGCGCTGAAGAGGGTCGTGTTCTGGAGCGTTACGCGCGGCGCATTTGCGCGTCCAACCACTCTTCAAGCACGTCGCGCTTGAAGCGCCACTGCCCCCCGATCTTGGCCCCGGGCACGCGGCCTTCACGGGTGAGCTTGTAAACGGTCATGACGTGGAGGCCCAAATATTTCGCGACCTCACGCAGCGTCATGATCTGCGTGGTTTTTCTCACGCCATTCGGTTTTGTTTCGTCCATCGTCCCTCCTCTCGCTCCTGTGTTTCGTGTGAACTTCCGTACAGATTCTTGAGGGCTGTTGACAGTATACCTGACCGTCCATCTAATCTTCAATACTTTTACTAAATATTTACAAAATACACGATTAGTTCACTACTAATGATGGAACATCTTGGATCGGAATGCACGACAGGAACTGTTAGGAGTAATAGGAACGGAGGAGATCGTCCCAGAGGCCTTTGGTCTTGAGGATCAGGTCCACCACCTCGCGCACCGCCCCGCGGCCGCCGGGGCGCTGAGTGACATAGTGGCTGACCGCTTTCACTTCATCGACCGCATTGGACACGGCCACGGCAAAGCCGACCCGCCGCAGCAGAGGCAGCTCCATCACGTCATCGCCCATCACGCAGATCTGCTCCGGCAGGAGCCGCCACCGCTTGATCAGCAGATCCAGCACCATCGCCTTCTTCAGCGCCTTCTGCGCGAGGAAGTCTACTCCCAGCTCCTTCGCGCGGCGCTTCACCAGCTTGGTCCGCCGCGAAGTGACGATGGCCGATTTCAGCCCGACCCGCTTCCAGAACACCAAGGCCGCGCCGTCCTGCACGTCGAAGCACTTCAGCTCATCGCCGAACTCGTCGTAGATGATGCGGCCGTCGCTGAGCACGCCGTCCACATCCAGGATGAGCGTGGTCACCCTCGCCGCCCGCGCCGTCACGTCTGCAGAGATGCCGACCATCAAAATCCTGCTTTCAGCACGTCCTGCACGTCCAACAAGCCCACCGGACGCCGCGTCGCATCCACCACGACCAGCTCATCAATTTTGTGTTCGCGCAAGACCGCCAGCGCCTCGGCCGCCAGCCGATCCGGCGCGATCGTTTTGGGATGCTGGGTCATCACCGCCGCCACTCGTGTGTGCATCAGCGCAGCACCCGTGTGAATGTGGCGGCGCAGATCGCCGTCGGTAAAAATGCCCACCAGCCGGCCGCGCGCATCCACGATGCTGGCACAGCCGGCCCGCGCCCTGGTAATGGCCAGCAGCACATGCTGCACGGTGGCAGTGTGGCGGATGACCGGGTTCGCGCGTCCGGTGCGCATCAGATCGCGCACGCGCAGCAGCAGCCGCCGGCCCAACTGCCCGCCCGGGTGAAACAGCGCGAAGTCGCGTTCCTTAAACCCACGCCGCTCCGCGACGACCACGGCCAGCGCATCACACATCGCCAGCATCGCCGTGGTCGACGCCGTGGGCGCCAAGTTGAGCGAGCACGCCTCTTGTTTCACGCTGACATCGAGGACCACATCGCTGTGCTTCGCTAACTGGGAGCGCACGTTGCCGGTGAGCGCAATCAGCGGGGTGCCGATCTGCTTGATCACCGGCAGCAAGCGAGTGAGCTCTTCGGTTTCGCCGCTGTTGGAGAGGGCGATCACACAGTCGCGTTTCGTCACGCGGCCCAGATCGCCGTGGATCGCATCGCCGGGATGAATCCAGAGGCTCGGCGTGCCGGTGGAGGCGAGCGTGGCGGAGAGTTTTTGCGCGATAATGCCTGCCTTGCCCATGCCGGTGACGACGACGCGGCTGTTGCACGCGAGGATGAGGCGCACCGCCTGCTCAAACGCCCGCCCCACGCGCGGGATGAGCCGCATGATCGCCGCGGCTTCAATGCGCAGCACTTGCTTGGCGCGCTTCAAACTCATTGGAGCGTCTCCCAAATGGCGCGGACGTCGCGCAAGAGCGAGGGCAGCGTGCTGAGCTTCAGCATGTTGGGCCCGTCGCACGGGGCGCGGTCCGGATCTTCGTGCACTTCCAAAAAGATGCCGTGCGCAAACCCCGTCGCCATCGCCGCGCGCACCAGCGTGGGCGCAAACTCCCGCTGGCCGCCCGAGGCGCTGCCCTGCCCGCCTGGCAACTGCACCGAATGGGTGCCATCATAGATCACCGGATAGCCGAAGCCCGCGAGGATCTGCAGGCTGCGCATGTCCGACACCAAGTTGTTGTAGCCGAACATCGCCCCGCGCTCGCACACCAGCAGGTTGCGATTGCCGGAAGCCTCGGCCTTGGCGATCACGTGCTGCATGTCCCAGGGCGCTAAAAACTGCCCCTTCTTCAGATGCATCGCCTTCCCCGCCTTCGCCACCGCGACGATGAAATCGGTTTGGCGGCACAGAAAGGCCGGCACCTGAATCACATCGAGCACCTCGGCGGCCGCCTGGATTTCCTCGCGGCAGTGCACGTCGCTGAGGACCGGAATGCCGAGCGTCTTCTTCACCGTGCGCAAAATCGCCAGGCCTTTGTTCAGCCCGGGGCCGCGGTACGCCGTGAGCGACGTGCGATTGGCTTTATCGTAACTGCATTTGAAGATGTACGGCAAGCGCGCCTGCGCGCAGATCCGTGCCAGTCGCTGCGCGTGGCGCAGCGCATGGCGCTCGCTTTCAATCACATCCGGCCCGGCGATGATCACCGGCGGCTGCCCCGCTCCAATGCGGATGGAACCCACGTTCACGTGATGCGATGTATGCGCCATAGAATAGAGAGGAGCGTCAGTGGTGAGTCGCTATGGACTGTGGACTATGGACTATCGACTGTTGTTGGAGGGCCGCACGGACCAACTCGCGAAACAGCGGGTGCGACTCCAGCGGCCGGGACTTGAACTCCGGATGATACTGGCAGGCGACAAACCAGGGGTGCGTGGTGAGTTCAATCACCTCGGCCAGGTCGGCGTGCTCGTACACGCCGGAGACGATCAGGCCCTTCGCCGCGCACGCCTCGCGATAGCGGTTGTTGAACTCGTAGCGGTGGCGGTGCCGTTCGGCGATCTCCTCGCGCTGATACGCCTCGAACGCTTTCGTCCCCTTCACCAGCCGGGCGCGCGAGGCCCCGAGCCGCATCGTGCCGCCCAGGTGCGTCACCTGCTGCTGTTCCTCCAGCAAGCTGATGATCGGATGCGCCGTCTTGGCGTCAAACTCCGTCGAGTTCGCACCCGCCAAGCCCAGCACGTTGCGCGCAAATTCAATCGCGGCGCACTGCATCCCTAAGCAAATCCCCAGAAACGGCACGTCGTGCTCGCGGGCAAAGCGAATCGCCTCCAGCTTGCCCTCGATGCCGCGCGCCCCAAACCCCCCGGGCACGAGGATGCCCTGCACATCCGCCAGATGCGCGGCGGCCCCGTCTTTGGAAATGGACTCGGCGTCTACTTTGAGGATCTTCACCCCCGCCTCGTGCGCCAGGCCGCCGTGGCGCAGCGCCTCATCAATCGATTTGTACGCGTCCTGCAACTGCACATACTTGCCGACGACCGCGATCGTCACGTGATGCTTCGGATGGAGGGCGCGCTCCACCACCTGCGTGCGCCACTGCGTCAAATCGTGGCCGGCGCTGGGCAGCTCCAGCAGCCGCAGGATGAGGTCGTCCAGCTTCTGCTTGGCAAAGATCAGCGGCACTTCATACACATCCTGCACATCCATCGCCTGGATGACGGCCGCCGGCTCCACGTTGCAAAACTGGGCGATCTTCTGTTTCACCTGCTCGGTAAACGGCCGTTCGGTGCGGCACAGGAGCACTTCCGGCTGCAAGCCGATTTCCCGCATCTTGCCCACCGAATGCTGCGTGGGCTTGGTCTTGAGCTCATCAGCCGCCTTGATAAACGGCACCAGCGTCAGATGGATGTTGATGGCGTTGCCGCGGCCCAGCTCGTTGCGCAATTGGCGGATCGCCTCCAAAAAGGGCAAGCCCTCGATGTCGCCGACGGTGCCGCCGACTTCCACGATGACCACATCCACCCCACCACTCGGCGTCGCCGCCTTCGGCGGCTGTGCGCCAGGCGCACGGCCCGCAGGGCCCACGCCGGGTGGTGGGGCCACCTCGCCCTTGGCGGCCAGCTTCGTGATGGACGCTTTAATTTCATCGGTGATATGGGGCACCACCTGCACCGTCTTGCCCAAATATCTCCCCTCGCGCTCCTTCGTAATGACGGAGTAGTAGATGCGGCCGGCGGTCACGTTGTTGTCTTTCCCCATCGTCTGATCGGTGAAGCGCTCGTAGTGGCCCAGGTCCAAGTCCGTCTCGGCGCCATCGTCGGTGACAAACACCTCGCCGTGCTGGTACGGGCTCATCGTGCCCGGATCCACGTTGATGTACGGGTCCAGTTTTTGAAGGGTCACCTTGAGGCCGCGCGCTTTCAGGAGCAGCCCGATGGAGGCGCACGCGATCCCTTTCCCTAAGCTCGACACCACTCCGCCGGTGACAAATATATATTTAGCCATTATGTTCTCAAGAGTGTTTCCACGCGCTGCAAGTCCTCAGCGGTGTCCACGCCGATGGAATCGTGGGTCGTTTCCAGCACGCGAATTTTGTAGCCGTGCTCCAGCGCCCGCAGTTGCTCCAACTGCTCCGCCTGCTCCAGCGGCGTGCGGGTCAGCGTGGGAAACTGCAACAGAAAATGGCGCTGGTAGCCGTACAGGCCGAGGTGCTTGAAATACGGTGACGAGTGACGCGTGACGAGTGACGAGTCTCGAACAGCCGGAATGGGAGCACGAGAAAAATAGAGGGCATAGCCGTCCTGGTCGACTACCACTTTCACCACGTTCGGATTCGCAAGGTCTTCGGTGCGAGTCAGTGTCGTCATCACCGTGGCCATCGGCACCGCCGGATGCGCCAGGAGAAACTCGGCAATCGCCGCAATCGGCTCCGGATGGATGAGCGGCTCATCGCCCTGAATATTCAGAATCACCTGCGCGTCGAGCTGTCGCGCCACCTCGGCGATGCGGTCGGTGCCGGACTGATGCGCGGAGCCGGTCATCACCGCGTTGCCGCCGAAGCGTCGCACCACGTCCGCAATCCGTTCATCATCGGTGGCCACCAGCACCTCCTCGAGCACGCGCGCCTGCTTGGCGCGTTCGTACACGCGCTGGATCATCGGCCGGCCCGCCACCTGTGCTAAGGCCTTGGCGGGCAGCCGCGTGGACCCATAGCGCGCCGGAATGATCCCCACGACCTTCGCGCCCATGGCCTACCGCTTCTTTCGAACGCGAGATTTCACCTGTGCGGCTTGCGTGGGACGCCGCGCGAGTGCCGCACGGCGCGCCGGTTTGAGTTTTCCATTGCGGCTTGTCGGCTGCACGACGATCCGCTGCGCAGGACGCGGCCGACTGCCGCCGGACGTGGTCGGCCTCTGCAACTTCGCCAGCAGCTCCTGCGGGCTGGCCGTCGCCACGCCGACTTTGCCGACCACAATCCCCGCCGCGTGGTTGGCCAGCACCGCCGCCTCATGCAGCGAGGCACCGATGGCCAGCGCCGTCGTCAGCGTGCCGATGACGGTATCGCCGGCCCCGGCCACATCGAACACCGCCTGGGCTACCGTGGGAATGCGCACGCAGCGCCCGGCCTTTTCGCACAAACACATGCCGTCTTCGCCTAGCGTCATCAGCACCGACTCGGCATTGAGCCGTTTCACCAGCTCGCGGGCGGCCTGAATCACGTCGCGCTCCGTCTCCAACGCGCGGCCGACCATCGCGCTGGCCTCAGCACGGTTGGGGGTGACGACGGTCACGTCTCGATACAAATCAAAATGCTCTTCTTTGGGATCGACCGTAATCAGCTTGCGTTTGGCGCGGGCGAGCGGAATCACCTCTTCCAGCAGCTTGCGGGTGATCACGCCCTTGCCGTAGTCTTCGATGACGATCGCATCAATGGTCTCGAGCTGCTTGCGCACCACGTTCAGCAGCCGCGTCACGACGGAGGGCCCCAGCGGCGCGGGGTACTCGCGGTCGAGCCGCACCACCTGCTGATGGTGCGCGATCACGCGCGTCTTCACGGTGGTGGGCCGCGACGCATCGCGCACCAGGCCGGCCACATCCACCCGGCGTTTGGTGAGTTCATCCACAAGCACATCGCCCCAGCGATCCGATCCGACGACGCCGATCAACTGCACCTGCCCGCCCAGCGCGCGGATGTTATTCGCCACATTCGCGGCACCGCCTGGCATCACCGATTCCGACTGCGCCCACACCACCGGCACCGGCGCTTCCGGGCTGATGCGGGTGACCTGGCCCCAGATGAATTCATCCAGCATCACATCGCCGATCACCAACACACGGGCGCGCGGAAAGGCGTCAATCAGCCGGGCGAGCCGGTCGAGCGTTCGGGGAGAAGCCGTCTCGGTCATAGCGCCTCCGTGACGGCCCGCACGAGCAGCGGAATCAGCAGCTCGTGATGGCCGGTAATGTGCACCGCCGTGCCGCCTTGCAGCGTCGGACGTTTCAGCACGTTTTCCGATGGCCGATAATGGCGAATCATGTCGAAGTCAAAGGCGGTAAAATCGTTCACCGAATGTTTGAGGTTGCGCGCCATGGACACCGCTTTCAAAAACACCTCCGGCAGAATCACCGCCGAGCCGATGTTGCCGACCACGCCGTGCTTCAACGTGGACACCACGCCCACCAGCGTGCGGAAATCGGCCAGCGAGGTTTGGCCGATGGCCGCCCCGTCGGCGGATGATTGTTGATGAATGATGTCGGTGCCGATGGCCACATGCACCGTCGCCGGCACGCCCAGCTCGTGGCAGGTGGCCAGCAGACTGAGCTGCCGATACGGCAGGCGCTTGTTGTTGATCATCGCGCCCACCGCGAACCCTAAGCCCTGCTTGCGCGTAGCGCCGTCGCGAATGGCCTGGTTGATCGTGCGGTGCGTCTCCTCTGCCATGCCAAACGACCCATCGGCCAGCGCCTCCGCCACATCCTCGGACGTGGAGCTCATGTACGCCAACTCGAAATCATGGATCACGCCAGCACCATTGAGCGCGATGGCCGTAATCACCTTCCGGCGAATCAACTGGATCAGCAACGGGCTGAGGCCGACTTTAATGACGTGCGCGCCGAACATCCACAGCACCGTCTTGCGCTTCCGGTGGGCTTGCACGATCGCGTCCACCACCACGCGCAATTGCTTGGCGGCTAAGAGATCCGGCAGCGACTCATAAAACTCTTGGAAGGAACCGCCTTTTCGACAGGGACGCGCAAACGCCGCCAGGCTGACTGTGCTGCGGCGTGAGGCGAGCGGATAGGTCTTGAGCTTGGCAATATCCAGGGTTGGCACGGATAGATTGTACCGAAGGCCCGCCGCCCCGTCAACCCCACCGTCTTGGGGCGGGAACAGAAGCGGAAAAGTAAGCAACAGAACGCAGCATGACGCGAATTTATGCGTCCAGCGCGCCGTAGCGTTTGAGGAATTGGCGGTCTTTGGGGGCGGGGGAATGTAGGAAGGGCGCGGCGGAGCGGAAGACCTCGTCGGGGGCGAGGGTGGAGAGCGGCTCACGGCAGAGGACGACATCGCGCGGGCCCAGCGGCCTCCAGCGCTCCGGGTTCACCCCGGGCTGCGTGCGGCCAAACAGCGCGATGACGGGTGTCCCCTGCGAGACGGCCACATGGACCGGGCCGGAATCATTCGAGACGAGCAGCCGCGCGCGCGCAAGCAGCGCCGCAAGCTCCTGCAGATCGAACACGCCATCGGCGCGCAGCGGGGCAGCACGCATCGCGCGTGCGACGGCCTCACAGTCGGCCGCACCATCGGCTCCTGCGACCAACACGACGCGCACGTGCGCTTCACTCAGGAGCCGATCCGCTAATTTCGCAAACGCCTCGGCCGGCCAGCGCTTTTCTGGCCCGCTGGCGCTCGGATGGAGCGCCACGATCGTCTCGTCGGCGCCGACATGCTGTGCAACCAGCCAGCGCTCCATGGACACACGCGCGCGCTCGGGACACCGCATCGTCGGCACACGGGGCATACCGTCGCTCGGCACGCCGGCGGCTGAGAGCAGTGTGAGCGTATAGTCACGCTCGTGCATGCGGCCTTCCTGTTTAGTGTGCGGCAGGCGGCGCGTGAGCAGCCACCCGCCCTTGCGATTCCAGCCGATGCGCTGTGGAATACCGGCGAGGGCGGCGATCCAATGCGAGCGATGAGTCGGATGGAGAATCAGCGCGGTGTCAAACCGCGCCCGGCGCAGCCGCCACGCAAACAGCACGGTGGCGAGCCACCCGCGATGCGCGCCGTCTTTTTCATACACGAGCAGCTCGTTCAGCACCGGATGGCCTTCAAGGAGTTGCTGACAAGGCGGGCGCACCAGCATGGCGATGAACGCGGATGGATAGGCGGCGCGCAATGCCGCCAGCGCCGGTGTTGAGAGCAGCACGTCGCCGATGCGGTCAAGCCGGATGACGAGTATGCGCTGAGGTGGCATGGAGCATTGTTGACGCGGCAGCAAACACTTCATCGGTGTTGATGAACCGCATGCACTCGTGATGGAAGCGGCACAGCGCCTGCTCGCACGGCGCGCAGAAGAGCCGCCGCCGAAGGACGCGATCACGCGCACCGGTGGGGCCGTACTTGCTCTCATCGGTCGGGCCGAAGAGCGCGAGCACCGGCGCGCCGACGGCGCCAGCGAGATGCAGCGAGGCCGAATCGTTCGTCAGCACCAGCGCGCTGCGCTGCATGAGGGCAGCGACCTGCGTGACGGTGGTCGAGCCCACCGCCGTGTGGGCGCGATGGGTCATCTGCTCGCGGATCTCGTTGATCAGCTCACCCTCAGCCGGCTCGCCGCTGAAGACGACCGCTACCCCCTCCTCGGCCATGAGCCGATCGGCGACCTGCGCGAATCGGCCCCCGTCCCACCGTTTGATATGGCTGCGCGCGCCCGGACAGATCACCACCAGCCGCTTCGCGGCATCGACTCCCCAGCGCGTCATCAGACGCCCAATCCACGTCACATCGTCTGGACTGATCCAGATGGCGTGCGGAGTGCGGCGTGCGGAGTGCGGCGTGTTCATTCCGCATTCCGCATTCCGCATTCCGAACTTGCTGAACGTGCGAGCAGGAAGTTGCATGTGGAGACGCCAGAGATGGCGGTCGCGCATATGATGGAGCGCGCGTGGCACCGGCCGCACATAGCGCCACGCGCGCCAGGGCCGCCAGAAGAACGGGAGCACCGTCTGACGCAAATCGATGAGCGCCTCAGGGCGCTGCTGCCACAGCCACAGCACCAGCCGCAGCCGGCCGCGCCATCCGGCGAACGCCTCCATCGTCACGAGCTGACGAACGCGAGGGTCGCGCTCAAACAGGGCGCGCGCCCGTTCGCCGACGAGGAGTGTGAGCGCCGCGTCGGGGGCCATCTCATGCAGCGCCTGAATCACCGGGCTCATCAACACGGCGTCGCCGATGTTTGACAACCCGATGACCAGGATGCGCTGCGGTGCGCTCATGCGTCCCGATGCAGCAATTGACAGGCTGCCGCATACACTTCGTCGACTGTGATCGAAGCCATGCCGGCAGCGCCGGGGTGATTCGGGTGCAGGCACGGGATGCGCGGGCAGCAGTCGGCATGATGGATGACCCGGGTCAGCGCCGGATCGCCCAGCGGCCCGGTGAGTGCTGGCGAAGTGGGGCCGTACAGTCCCACGATGGGCCGCCCCAGCGCCGAGGCCGCGTGGAGGACGCCAGTGTCGTTGGAGATCACCAGCGCGGCCCGCTCCATGCACGCGGCCATCTGGCGAAACGTCGTTCGGCCGACCAGGGTGGCAGAGGGCTGCGTGAGATGCCGGCACACCTGCGCAACCAGCGCCTCATCCTCCGGCCCGCCGGTGATCAGCACCGCCAGGTCAGGATTCCGCAGGCGATTCGCCACGTCGGCAAACCGCTCCGGCAGCCAGCGCTTGTGCGCCCAATTCGCGCCGGGATGCAGGAGGATGAATGCCTTCCCTTCTTCGACGCCGTGTTGCTGCAACAACTCGCGCGCCCGCTCTCGTTCTTCCGCGCTGGTGGCATAGGTATAGCGGCCGTGCAGCTGATGAATCCCCAACGGATCCAGCAGCCGCAGATACGCCAGCCCCTTATGCATCGGCGCCGTCGGCGGCTCCACCGGATCGGTGAGCAGCCAGCCGCTTTTCGCGTTCGCAAACCCGATGCGCCGGGGAATGCCGGCGCAGGCGAGCAGGAGCGTGCGCGACAGACTGCGACGCAGCATGAGCGCGGTATCGAAGCGCGCCGTCTGCAATTGCGTCAGCAAGCTCAGGTGGCCCAGCAGCGGCGGGTACCACTGATCATTCAAATTGATCAGTTCATCGAGCTGCGGATGCGCCTCCAGCACCTCGCAGGCTCGGGTCACGCCGAGCGCGGCGATATACGCGTGCGGATGGGACGCGCGCAACAGGCCGATCAGCGGCGTGGTAAACAGCACCTCGCCGTACCAATTGGGGAGCACGACCAGCAGACGCTCAGCGGGGCCGAATCGCTTCGCCATACACCTGCTCCACCTGCGTGATCATCCGCGCATCATCATAACGCGCCTGGGCGATAGCCTGAGCCTGGGCGCCCAGCGCGCGCGCCCGCGCCGGATCGCGCAGCACCTGCACCAGCGCCTCGGCCAGGCGGTGCGGATCGTCCGGCTCCACCAGCACGCCCACGCCGGCTTCCTCCAACACCCACGGCGCCCCGCCGCCCCGGCGAATCGCGACGATCGGCCGCGCGCTAGCCATCGCCTCCAACAGCGATAACCCGAAGCCTTCCTGGGTGGCCGGTAAAAACACGAACAGATCCATCACCGACAGCGCGACGCGCGTGTCCGGCAGCGACCCGGCAAATCGCACCGCGTGCGCCAGACCCTGCTGCGCCGCCAGCCGTTCCAGGCGCGCCCGATCGTCCCCATCGCCGACGATCAGCAGCGTCGCCTGCGGGATCTGCGCCAGCACCTCGCGCAGGCTCGCGAGCAACGGCGCCACGCCTTTGCTCTCGACCAGCCGTGCGACGGTGCCGATCACCGGCCCCCCGTGAACCAGCCCGACCTGCTCGCGAAATGGCTGCTGCTCGCGCGCCTCCACCGGCTGCGCGAAGCGCGCCGTCTCAATGCCGTGCGGAATCAACCGAATCCGATCGGGCGGCACGCGAAACACCTCGCGCAGATGCCGGGCCACCGGCTCGCTGATGGCAATCGTCAGGCGCCCGGTGCAGGGCCACAGGCGCCGGCCGAGGCGCCGACGATAAAAACCGTGCCACGTGGTGACGTACGGAAGACCGGTGCGCCTCCAGAGCGCCTGCGCGGCCACCTGGGCGACGCGCGTATGCGCGTGGATCAGATCGACCGGCTCATCGAGGAGATGGCGGCGCACGCGCCACACGGTGCGCGCCACCGCCAGGCTGCACTCGGCACTGGTCTGCAGCGGCACGCGCCACTGCGTGACGCCCGCGCGAGCCACTCGCTCGCTCAGCAGCCCCGCGTCTGAGGCGATGATCACCTGATGGCCGCGCGCCTGCAAGCCCTCGGAGAGCCGCACCACATACGTGGTGATGCCCCCGACGTTCAGGTGCGAGGTGAGCTGGAGGACGCGCATGCGTCGCATAATGCCGCCGTGGCGGCGTACACTTCCTCGACGGTGATCTGTTTCATGCAGGCATGGGTGATCGTCTTGCACCACGTGGAATAGCAGGGACTGCACGGCACCAGGTGGCGCATCACCTGCACCGTCGCTCCGCGCGGCACATGCCGCGCCGGATCGGTGGGGCCAAACAGCGCCACCGTCGGCGTGCCCACCGCTGCGGCCAGATGCAAGGGGGCCGAATCGCCCGTCACGAAGACGCGGCAACGACGAATCAGACACGCCAGATCGAGCCAACTCGTCTGCCCCATGAGGCTGACCGGCGGAGGGTTCGCCGCGGATCGAATCGCCTCGGCCAGCGGCTGTTCCTCGGCGCTGCCGGTTAAGATGACCTGCGCTCCGTAGGTGTTGAGGCGGTCGCAAAGCGCGGCCCATCGCTCCACCGGCCAGCGCTTCGTCTTCCAGCGAGGGCTGGCTCCCGGATGCAATCCGATCAGCGGCCTGGCGGCATCCGGCGCGGCCGAGGCGAGCAGGTGCTCGGCGCGCTGCCGATCCTCCTCCGATGGCCAGACTTCCAGCGCGTCGCCATCCGATCTCACATCGGCGGCGCCGAGCACCTGCTGTTGATGCGCGATCGGATGCATCGGCATCTGCGGCAGCGGCACGGCGCGATTCAGCAGCCGGCCCCAGCGACGGGCATAGCCCACGCGCACCGGAATGCGCGCCAGCCAGGCCAGCGCGTGCGTCAAACGGCTGTTGTGCAGATCAATCGAAAGATCCGCCTGGGCTCGGCGCAGCCGCTTCAGCAGCCGCCATCGGCCCCACCAGCGCCTGCCCGCGCCGAACCAGGTGAGGCAGGCGGGCCCGGCCTTCGCCGATTCGTCCAACACGAGCACCTCATCCACATGCGGACAGCGGCTCACCAAGGCCTGCACCCGGCGGCCCACGACGAGACGAATCGTCGACTCTGGAAATCGCCGGCGGATCGCGCGCAGGCTGGGGCTGGCCAGCACCACATCGCCCGCCGCGCTGAGCTTCCAGACGACCACCCGGGGCTTCGTGAGCGCCTCACGATAGACCGTTTCGGTGCGCTCGACCATCTGGTCGAGGCTGTAGCGCTCCTCGACGCGCCGGCGCGCCTGATCGCTGCAGCGCTGCCGCAGCGCCTCATCGCCCAACAGGCGCTCGATGGCCCGGGCTAAAGCCGAAGGATCGCGCGGCGGCACCAGCACACCGGTCACTCCGTCTTCCACAATCTCACCCAGCGCTCCGATGCGCGAGGCGATCACCGGCACGCCCACCGCCTGCGCTTCAATCACGCTGCGCCCAAACGACTCCGGATAGGTGGAGGGCACGAGGATCGCATCCAGGGAGGCCAAGCAGGCGGGAATCTCTCGCTGGATCGGCAGCCACTCGATCGATCGGCTCACGTCGAGCGTCCGGGCGAGCTGCTCAAGCCGCTGCATCAGTTTCGTGGGCGGCTCGGTCGCCGCGCCCACCAGCACCAAGCGCACGGACAGGCCGCGGCTGACCAGTTGATGCAGCGCCCGAATCGCCACCTCATGGCCCTTCAGCGGACTGGGCCGGCCGATCACGCCCAGACGCCATGGGCCCTCACCGTGCGCATGCGGCGCGCGCCGCGGGAACTCCGACAGATCCACCCCGCGCGGGATCACGCACAGCCGCTCCGGCGGCACATGAAACTGGTCGATCAAATAGCGGCCGAGGACGTGCGAGGGCACGATGACGGTGCGGCCCCATGTCATCACGCGCGAGGCCGCATGCGGCGCATAAAACCCGTGGCACGTCGTGAGAAACGGCCGCTGCGTCCATCGGGCGGCCGCATAACCGATCCATCCCGGCACGCGCGAACGCGCGTGCACCAGCTCGATGCCGGTGTCGCGGATCAGTTGGGCCACCGCGGGCATCATCGCCGCCATGCTCACCGGCGATTTCCGATCCACCGGCAGCGTGTAGTGCATCGCCCCCGCGGCGCACACCGCCTGAACCAGCGGCCCGCCGGCAGACACGACGCTCACGCGATGGCCCCGGCGGATCAGGCCCTTGGCCAGATCCGCCACGCCGCGTTCGACTCCGCCGACATTCAAGGTGGGCAGCAATTGAAGGATGTGCATGATGAAGAGTGCCTACAGTAGGCGCGCGATGGCAGACTCGATCCTCGCGTAGCTGTCGAGGCGACGCACCGGCTGCCGATCGGAAAGCGCACGCTGAATCGCATGGCTCACCTCCGGCAGCGGATGGCTGCGGGCATAGCCGCCCTCGGCCAGCACGCGAATGTAGCGCTGCGCCTTCGTCAACCCGCCGCAGCCGGCGTGCCGCAGCGGCAACCCGACGACGATCACGCGCTTGCCGCTGGCGCACGCCTCAGACACCATCGAAATACTCTCCCCCGTCACGACGATCACATCCGCCCAGCCCAGCATCCCCTCGAGCGTATCATTGAGCTGATCACGACCGGCCAAGAGCAGTAAGCCGCAGCGAGGATGCGCGGAGAGCCGCTCCGACAGCAGCCGCTCCACCGCCGAGCCGGTGCGGCGCGATGTCGTCACCGCGCACGTGCCATGCACCTCCTCGCAGGCGGCCAGCACCTGGCGCACGAGCGCATCCGCAAAGCCGGCGGTGAGCTGATAGTCGTCGGTGCTGCCGCCCAGCAGCACGGCGATCACCGGACCGTGGCCGGTGGCTCGAACACGCGGATGCGCGCGCAGGCGCTCGCGGGCCTGCGCAAGCGACTCGCTCGTGATGGACGACAGCGCCCCCTCGATGCGCACCACGTTGGCTCGCGGGCGCACCGCATCATGGAGCGGGACCACGACGAGATCAAACCGGCGCAAGGCAATGGGGGCGGGCTTCATCACCGCCACCGATTTCGCGCGGTAGACAGCAGCGAGCAGCACATTCACCGGCGCGGTAGCGGCCCCGCAGGAGACGATCACCTCCGCCCCGGTGGCCATCGCCGCCTTCCAACACGCGCGGGTGAGACTCAGCCGTGCGCACGCCAGGCTGCCCCATCCGCGCGGCAACAGCCACGCCCACAGCAGCGCCAGCGGCCGTCCGATCAGCGGCCGATAGCGCACGTCCACCACCTGCTCGCGGAGATCCGTGCAGTGCGCGCGCATCGCCTGCACCACCGCCAGCGATTGCTTCACATGGCCGGCTTTGCCATCGCTGAGCACCATCACGCGCCGCGTGGGCGTGTGTTTCCAGCGCTTGTGCAGCCACAGCCACTGGGCCGGATCCCGCCGGATGCGGCGCGCGAGCACCTGCGCAAATTGCTCGATCCCCCAGCGCAGCACCTCATCTTTGCGGCCGGCCTGCTGCGAGCAATCGATCGGCGGCTCAAAGACAATGCGATGAAACGGCCCGCGCCGCCTATGCACCAGCACGGGAACGATGAGGGCCCGGCTCAGGCGCGCCAACTCAAACGGGCCGGTCGCAAACAGCGCCGGACGGCCGAAAAAATCGATGAAGAGGCCGTGGCGGCTGGCCTGGTCGCCCACGATCCCCACGAGCTGCCGCTGTTCCAGCGCACGCAGCACTTGGCGGCTGGCCATCCCCTTATGCACGATGCGGCAGCCCTGTGATTCGCGATACGACACCAGCAGGCGATACAGCCGCGGGAGGTTCGTTTGGACTCGCGCGACCGCGACCACCGGATGGCCGATGAGCGCGCAGGCCAGCGATGAGAGTTCCCAATTGCCGAAGTGCGCCGTCAAACACAGCACGGGGCGGCCCGAGGCGATGGCCGCCTCCAAGTGCGGCAGGCCGACCCACTTCACATAGCGCTGCACATACGCGCGATTGAGCGCCGGCACGCGCAACATCTCGACAAACCCCATGCCAAGCTGTCGGAACACCTGGCGGACGATTCGACGGGCCGCGGCGGGCGAGAGCCGCGCGCCGAAGGCAGCTTTCAGATTGAGATAGCCCAAGCGGGCGCGCGACGGGGAGCACCAACGAGCCACCTCGCCTAGGCCGGCCCCGATGGGAGCACACAGCCATGGCGGCAGACGGCAGAACAGCCACCCGAGCGCCCTAACGGCCGCACACGCGAGCCAATCGAGCATCCACCAACTCCTGACCGCTTAAGAGACGCATCTCGACGTGCAACACCCACACCGGCAGCGGCGGGGTGTGCGCCTGCCAGAACGGACGCAGGCGAATCGCATCTTTCTCCGTGGTGAGCAGCGCCTCGGCCTCTGAGGAGGCGGCTTGCCGCGCAATCGCCGCCCACTCCTCGGCCCGGTAGCGATGGTGGTCCGGGTAGCGCACCGTACCGACGAGGGAGGCGCCCAAGCGCCGCAGTGTTTCTTCAAATCCTTCCGGATCACCGATGGAGGAGAGCGCGCTCACCTTCCGGTCGACGAGACGATCGAGTGCTACCGCCTCATGCGTCACGTCGTCGGAGAGGCCGGAGGGTTCATGCGAAGCCGTTGCGATGATCGCCTCCGGGTGGATCGCTTTGAGCCGCTCCTGCATCGCCGCCAGCATCGAGAGCGTCTGGTCCGCCTTCGTAATGATCAGGATGTCGGCCCGCCGCAACGCCCGGAGCGGTTCGCGCATCGGCCCGCGGGGCAACAGCGCCCAGCCGCCCAGCGGCATCCGCGCGTTGATCAGCACCACGTCGCAATCGCGATGCAGCCGGCGATATTGGAACCCGTCATCGAGAATCAGCGCCTGCGCCTGGAAGCGTTCGCACGCCTGCGCGCCCGTCTGTTCCCGTCGACGGCCCACCAGCACCGGCACGCCGGGCAGACGCGCGGCCAGCAGTTGCGGCTCATCGGCCAAGCCGTCCTGACCGGGAATGGGCTGGCCATCCAACAACAGTCGGTTGCCTTCCCGCACCAGGGCATACGGCCCTCTCAGGCGCCCGCCATAGCCTCGTGAGAGGATGGCCACGCGCGTGCCCAACCGTTGAATGTTGTTCGTGAGGAGCTCGACACAGGCGGTCTTGCCCGTGCCGCCCACCGTCAGGTTGCCAACGCTGATGACCGGACACCCCAGGCGCACCGGCTTCGCCCACCCCTGGTCGTAGGCATGATTGCGCGCTGCGACACCCAGCTCATAGAGCAAGGCCCCGCCCTGCAAAGCGCTTCCGAGCACGGTGTCCGAGCACGTGTGTGGTTGGCTCGTGGTGGCCAGACGCCACCACGCGTCATGGAGGGACTGCCGCATGGTGGACTCTATTCTACGTCGTCGAGCAGGGGGTGTCTAGAAGGAGTTACGACAGGAGCGGCTGGAGCGCCTCAAGCGTGCGGCTGGCGGCCCCGGTGGTGCGCTCGGTAATCGCTTTGGCTTTCTCGCCCATGGTGCGGGCCTGATCGGCGTCGGCCAACAGCTCCCGCAGGGCGGCCGTCAATTCGTCGGCCACGCGCAACTGGCGGGCCGCTTGCGTGCTCACCAGTTGGGTGGTCACCTCGGCGAAGTTGTGCATGTAGGGCCCAAAGACCACGGGTTTTCCAAGGCTCGCGGCCTCTAAGGGATTTTGCCCGCCATGCGGAATCAAACTGCCGCCGATAAACACCACGCTGGCCAGCCCGTAATAAAGAGGAAGCTGGCCCATCGTATCCACCAGGCCGATGTCCCAAGGGGCGGAGGCCTCCCCAGTCGAGAGGCGGATGACTTGCAAACCGGAACGCTGCAACAGCGCCTCCACCTCTCCCACGCGCTCGAGATGGCGCGGGGCAATCACCAGCCGTAGCGACGGATGCTCGGCACGCAGTGTCCGATAGGCGTCCAGCACCGTGTCTTCTTCGCCGCGATGGGTGCTGCCGGCCACCAGGATTTTTGCATCGCCGTGCAGACCGAGCCGCACGGCCAACTGGGTGACCTGCTCCGGGCTTGGTCGCGCGCCGAGGCTGGCATCCCACTTCATGTTGCCTAACACGCGCACCTTCTCGGGTGCCGCGCCGAGGCCCAGCAGCCGATCCGCATCGGCCTGGCTTTGCATCAGGAAGAGGGCCACGCGATCCAGCATCTCCTTCAGCAGCGGTGTCACCAGCCGATAGCGCCGGAAGGCGCGGTACGAGATGCGCCCATTCACGACGGCAATCGGCACGCCGCGCGCCTGCGTCAGCGCGATCATCACCGGCCACAGTTCCGACTCCATCAGCAGCAGCACCCGCGGCTGAATGGTCTGAAGCGCTCGCTGCACGCACCCTCGCAGGTCCAGCGGCGCGTAGATCACGGTGCCCTCCTCGCCCACCGCCTGCTGCGCCACGCCAAAGCCTGTGGCCGTCACGGTGGAGATCACCAGCGGCGCGCGCGGATACCGCTGGCGCAACATCGTCAGCAGCGGCCGCGCCGCCTGCACCTCGCCCACGCTGACCGCGTGTACCCAGATCGCCCCGCCGCCGCGCAGCCGCTCGCGCACCGCCTCGGGGTAGCGCCCCAGCCGCATCGCCCAGCCAGGGTGCGGCAGCCGCCTCCGCCACAGCGCCTTTGGCAGATACAGCACAAACGCGATCACGAGCAGCAGTTCGTAGAGAATCCACATATTACTTTTTCCACACGACTCAGCCTTCACTTCCTGTTTTTTTGGAACGGGGACTGGCTCCGCCGAAGGCGGTGCCTGTCCCCGCGCTTACCAGGCGGCCTCAAAAATTAGAATGTCCCCTATTCCCCTAGCGTATAGGATTCTGTTCCAAATATGCCAGCCCGGATCAGCGAGGCGGGCCGACGCAGGAGGCCTCCGGTTTTCCCGGAATTCCTAAGGAAGCCCAGACAGCCAATCACTGGCCGTCCGAACGCTGATCTCCATGTCGCCGCGCCGGTCGCGGCGGGACACTCCGGGACGATTCACCAGTTGGAGCGCTGGAATCTTGAGCCGTTCCTGGAACTTGCGCAGCGCAGGCGCGGCCTCGGTGTCGGCTTCCTTCGCCTCGATCAACAGCCACGGCCGGCGGCGCTCGGTGATCAGGAAATCGACTTCCTGGCCGTCTTTGTTTCGGATATAACAGAGATCATAGACCCCCCACCCCCACTCGTTCCAGTGGGACACCGCCCTCCAGAGTTCAACGGCCACCATGTTTTCGAACCGCACGGCGGGAGACTCGATTTGCGGGTAATCGTAGAGATACAGCTTCGCCTGCTTTTTGAGGCCCCGCGCGATTTTGTGAAACCAGGGCCGCAATCGAAAGCACAGGTAGAATCGCTCGAGCGTTTCCATCCACGCTTGCACGGTCTTGAAGCTCACCTCGATGTCCCGGGCCAGGCTTTCGATCGACAGCGGACTGCCCGCTTTCGAAGGGAGCAAGAGCGACAAAGCCTCCAAATCGTCCAGCCGCTTGAGATCGGTGGCATCACGGATGTCTTCGCGAATGAGCTGCTGGTGATAGCTGGACGACCAGCGGCGATACACCTCCGGCGTGTCCGCGAGAAACGGCTCTGGGAACCCGCTCCGCTCGCCCAATTGCTTCCACAGACGGCCGCCGCGGTCATCCGGCGGGGGCGCATCGAGCGGATCGCGCCGGAGGTCCTCGATGGAACGCCGCCGGTTCATCAGTTCCGCGATCGTGAACGGCCAGACGGAGAACATAAAATACCGGCCGGCGAGCGAATCTCCTCCCCGTTGAAACATGTTAAGCCGCCCGCTGCCGAGGACCAGAAAGCGGTAGCGATCCGCATGCGCATCGTAGATGCCTTTCAGGTAGTTTTTCCAGCGGCGGTACTTGTGGATTTCATCCAGCACGATGAGCGGCGCTTCGGCAGACGGGTGATCCACGGCGGTGAAAAAGGAGGGATTCTTCAGCAGACGCGCCCGATCTTCGCGAATATCCCAATTGACATACAGGGACGCGGAATAGCCCTTCGCGACCGCTTTGGCCAGGGTGGTTTTCCCCGCCTGACGGGGTCCGGACATGAAGACCATCGCCTTGGAACGCGCCAAGGCGTCCGCAAGCGCTCGGTAAAGCGACCGTTCCATCATATGACGATTATACCGTGAACTCCAAAATAGTCAAGACTATTCTGGTGTACACTACAAAATAGTCTTCCATCGCCACCAGCAACGGTACCGCGAAACTGCAGCGCCGTTCCAAACGCGCCAGCCCAGATCAGCGAGGCGGGGCTGTAACATCCTTTAGCCTCACGGGAAGGATGTCTTGTGGCATCGAAATTCAGACGAACTGAACCTTTACTTCTTTGCCGAGGGCGTGGGCAAGTTTCACGAGGGTGCGGAGCGACAAGCTCCCGTTTTTTGGACTTTCCAAGCGGGACACCATCTGCTGGGACGTATGGAGTCGTCTGGCGAGCGTTCGCTGCGTCAAACGCTTCTGTGTCCTGAGCCGAGCAATTTGAATGGCCAGTTCCGCACAGACGCTCTCTTCTTCGTAGGCCTTTCGGAAAGCAGGATCCTTGAGTTGTATTTTCAGGTAATCCTGAAAGCGCCGCACACCCTTCATAGATGAATTATTCCTCGTTCCACGAACAGAACTTCGTATTCAGCCATGAACAAGATTACACTATTTTTAGTGTATTGTCAACCTTATCCAACATTCCATACGTGACGTGCCTGCCCCGGCCTTTGGCCGAAGCGGGCCGTGGCCAGCCCCGATCAGCGAGGCGGCGCAAGCCCCTGCGGCTTGTTTTGCTTCGCCCAGCGAAGCAAAACAGCGGGGGGATTATTTGGGCCGCCTCCGACGTCACGAAATAGTATTGTGGCACCGGAATTTGAGGCCGCGCACGCCCAAGCGTGTCAACACCTCCGCAATAGGGTTGCACAACGTCACAAGATTAGAACCCGCAAAGAGAAGCCCCACGGCCCGGCGTTTTTGGTCAAGCACTAACGAGCCCGAATCTCCGCCCTGGGACATGGCGCTGGTGAGGATCTGGTTTCGGAATAAAGCGGTTTTGCCGTCGTAATCCACTCTGACCGTCGCGTGCACGTCCTTCACTTCGCCCAGCGTGTGATCGGTGGTGCGGCCCGTTTTTTGGATCACAAGGCCCCGCGTCGCTTTGGCCGTGCCGGTTGGTATTCCAATGGAGGAAATTTCAGGCGACACGTCTGTGTCGTGCAGAGGGCGGGCCACGGCCGCGTCCACCGTGTTGGCCGTCTTGCCGAAGCCGATCGTCACCCATCGTTCGAGCTCGGCCATCGTGTCTCGTGGGGGCTTCCCCCCATCTGCTGCCCCCGGCTGAAGCACCGCATCTCCTTTATGTGCCTTGTTCGAGTTGGCGAGGACGTGGTTATTGCTCAAAATCAACGCTTTGCCGGTCTGTGCGTCCTTCACGAGACACCCGAGCGTCCCGGCCGTGATCCGGAAATGCCCGATGGAGGCCCCGCCACGGGCCGGCCGAGCTCTCATGCGGTTGGACGCAAGGGACCGGATGATGCCGACCTCCTCCACATCGGTTTCGACCTCGGAGATGACGGGGGAAACCAGATCGCTCTTGGAGAGGCGCGCCTTCGCGACCTTTCGTTCGACATAGACCTTCAGACTCATCCTACCCGTGCGCTTGCCGTCCGTGATCTTCTCACCAATGCCCACCCCGACCACATGGGACTTCTTCAGCAGCTTTCTCTCGCTGTGTTTCAGCACGTTGAAAATTTTCTCCGTCGTCTTTTTTTTCATCCTCCCATCCCCCTGTCCCCTCCGGCCATTCAATCAGGCCGTTGGGTTATTCGTCTATTTCCACTTCAAACTGACACTCGCAGCGCTCGCAGGTGTAGACCAATCGCTCGTACCGCATGGTCACCAGCCGTGTGTCGAGGCTCTGGCATTTCGGGCATGGCACTGGAGGCCGCCAGGTTTCCGGTTCTTCCGGCGGCAGTTCCTCCCCTTCCTCGAAAAAATCCTCGCTCAGCACACCCACGGCCCTCTGCTTGCCACTTCCCCTCCCCCGCCCCGCCATTCAGTCCTAAACCCTTGACGCAATAGAGGTGATTTCAGACTCAGTGAAGGCTCGCAGGGTCTGCGAGGTGAGATTGCCCAGGGACCCCACCTTCATCATCAGTGCTGCAGCCGTCTCGTCATCCGGCGCCTCCATCGTCAGCACGACGTCATGGTGGCCCAGGGTCCAGTAGATGTCTTTAATCTTCACGCCCAGCGCACTGGCCGTATCCCGAAACGTCTTCGCCCGCTTCGGCGTATCTTTGACCGCCCGGATCCCCTGATCCGTGAACTTGGCCAACACCACATACCATGCCATTCTCCCCTCCCGCATTCAGTAGAGTGTCCCTCAATTTTTGTTTTGGCGGCGGAGCCAACAGTTGACGGATCGCCTCGAACAGATTGTGAATGGCGTGGTCGTGCCCCTCCAATTTTCGTTCCAACTCGGCCAGCTTGTGGGCTAACACCGCGTTCGACGCAAGCATCTCGCGCAGCCGCACAAAAGCCCGAACGACCTGAACGCTCATCTCAACCGCCCGCGGACTCTTCAACACCATCGCCGCCATGATGGCGCCGTGTTCCGTAAAGGCGAACGGCAACGTCCTCCTGCCGCCTCGTTCTATTTTTGACATCGCAAATTGCGATGTCAAAGCTCGATCCTCCTCTGGTGTCAATTGGAATACAAAATCGTTCGGAAAGCGCGCTTTGTTTCTCTTCACTTGTTCGTTTAGTCGCCGTGTCACCACGCCGTAGAGTACAGCCAAATCAGCCGCCAAGATGACTTTGTGACCCCTGATCAGATGAATGGATCGCTCGATTCGCTCCACCGGAACGGTCAGGGCGTATCGTTCAGACGTCTTAAGACGCATGGTTGAACCTCTTCGATTGATCCCCGAGTGTGGGGGTGAACGGTTCCATTGCTTGATTGTAGCAAACACCACTGGCACTCGGAAGCCCGAATGCCCGTCCTGAACACTCGTTCAGTCCCCCTCCCTGAGCTTAGGCGCGGGGATGGGCTTGGTCGTACGCCTTCTTCAGGCGCTGGGGCGTGATGTGGGTGTAGATTTGCGTGGTGGAGAGGCTGCGATGGCCCAGCAGCTCCTGCACGCTGCGCAGATCCGCGCCCCGATCGAGCAAGTGCGTGGCAAAGCTGTGCCGCAGGCTGTGCGGGCTCAGCGGCAGCGGTAAGTCCACTTGCCGCGCGTAGCGCTGAAACAACCGATCCACCTGCCGCACCGTCAGGCGCGTGCGCTTCTGGCTGACAAACAGGGCGGCCGGGGTGAGCAATTTTTTCGGCCGCGCGGCCACGTAGCGTTTCGCGGCGGTGAGGGCAGTCTGGCCCACCGGGCAGAGCCGCTCACGCTTGCCCTTCCCGCGCACGATGATCGTGCCGGAAATCTCCTCCACGTCTTCCAGATTCAGCCCCGTCAGTTCGCTGACCCGCATCCCCGTGGAGTAGAGCGTCTCCAGGATGGCGCGATCGCGCAGCCCCTGCCACGCATCAGCCGGCGGCGCGCCGAGCAAACGCTTGACCTGTTCCTCATCGAGAAACCTCGGCAGATAGCGCTCCAGCCGCGGGCTGGGAACCACCGCGGCGGGGTTATGTGCCAGCAGCCCATCGCGGCAGAGCAGCCGAAAAAAACTGCGCACGCACGAGAGCCGGCGCGTAATGGTGCGCTTGGTGTAGCGCTTGGTGCTCTGGTCGGCGAGAAAGCCGCGTACATCCAGCGGGCTGATCTGCCGGAGCGGTTTCTGCCCCACCTGCTTGAAAAACACGGCGAGGTCGTCGCGATAGTTGCGCAGCGTGTAGGCGGAAGCGTTGCGCTCCACGCGCAGGTAGTTCAGAAACCGCTCAACCGCTTGTGGGGGACGCGTCTGATGGCCCTGGCGCGCTGGGAAGCCGGCGCGCCGTGAAGGTGCACGTCGGATACTTGGAGCAGCCATAGAACACGCGCCCCCGGGCTTTGCGCTCGACGAGGTCGCCGCCGCAGTCTTGCTGCGGGCATGTCACGCCGGTGGGCACCGGTTTGGCATTTTTACAGGCGGGATAGTCGGAGCAGCTCAGGAATTTTCCGAACCGGCCCCACTTGATCACCATCGGCTTGCCGCACTTCTCGCACACGTAGTCGGTGGGGATCACCTCGCGCTTGACCTCGCGCATCTGCTCGTGGGCGGTGGTCACTCTGGCCGAAAACGGCGTGTAGAAATTCCGCACGACCGACACCCACTCGAGATCCCCTTCTTCGATGCGATCGAGATTCTCTTCCATCTCAGCGGTAAATTTCAGATCCATCACTTCGGGAAAATGCTCGATGAGCAGATCGGTCACGAGTGTGCCCAGGTCCGTCGGCACCAGGCTGCCGCCGGTGCGGCGCACGTAATCGCGCGAGACGATCGTCTGGATCGTCGGGGCGTAGGTGCTGGGCCGGCCGATGCCCGCCTCCTCGAGCGCTTTCACCAACGAGGCATCGGTATACCGCCGCGGCGGCTTCGTGAAATGCTGCCCCGGCACGCAGCGCACGAGCGTGAGCGGATCACCCTTGGCCAGCGGCGGCAGCAGCCCCTCGGCCGGCTTGTCGTCGTCGCGCTCTTTCTCTTCACTCTCTTGGTAGACCTTCGTCCATCCCGCGAAGAGACTCGTGCGGCCCGTCGCCTTCAACTGATACGTGCCGGCCGTAATCTGCGCCGACACGAGCCGATCGACCGCATCGCTCATCTGGCTGGCGACAAACCGCTGCCAAATCAACTGGTACAGGGCGGCCTGCTCGTTGGTCAGGTATGGCCGCATCGCCTCCGGCGTCCTGCGCACATCCGTCGGCCGCACCGCCTCATGCGCTTCCTGGGCGGATTTGCGCGCGCGGTACACGCGCGGCTCCCCCGGTAAAAACGGCCGGCCGAACTGCCCGCCGATAAAACTGCGCACGGCACTCAGCGCCTCCTGCGCCACGCGCACCGCATCGGTTCTCATGTACGTGATCAGCCCCACCGGGCCGTGCTCGCCCAGCTCCAACCCTTCGTACAATTGCTGGGCGATCGCCATCGTTCTCGAGGAGGAAAATCCGAGCTTATGGAACGCCTCTTGCTGAAGCGTGCTGGTGATAAACGGGGGTTTGGGGTAGCGCTTTTGCTCCTTCTCCTCAACGTTGGAGACGACGAACGATTGCGTCTGCAGCTCTTTCGCGATGCGCTCGGCATCGTGCTGGGTCGTGATGTCGGCTTTGTGCTGGCCGATTTTTTCCAACTGTGCCCGCACCAGCTCGCCCTTGGCGGTATGCAAGTCCACATCGGTCGTCCAGTACTCGCGCGGCGTGAACGCCTCGACCTCGCGCTCGCGATCGACGATCAGCCGCAACGCCACCGACTGCACCCGGCCGGCGGAGAGGCCGCGCCCGACTTTGCGCCACAACAGGGGCGAGAGCGAATAGCCCACCAGCCGATCTAAAATCCGCCGCGCTTGCTGGGCATTGACCTTATCCACGTCGATCTTACCCGGGTGTGCGATGGCCGCCTTCACCGCTTCCTCCGTAATTTCGTGAAAACTCACCCGGTACAGCTTCCGCCCCTTCTTCACAGCACGAGGGGCTTCAGATTTTTTCCCCCGAGCAGTCTTTTTCTTCGCTTGCTTAGCTTCGTCCTCATGCAGCAGGTTCGCGAGATGCCAACTAATCGCCTCCCCTTCCCGATCCGGATCGGGCGCGAGATAGACGATCTCCTTGCCGCGAGCGTCCTCCTGCAGTTGCTTCGCAAGCTTGCGGCGCCTCTGAATGACGATGTAGTGGGGCGCGAAGTCGTGCTCCACATCGACTCCCAATGTACTGGAAGGCAAATCGATCACGTGGCCCATCGACGACGTCACCGTAAAATCTTTCCCGAGAATTTTGGTGAGCGTTCTCGCCTTCGCGGGCGATTCCACAATGACGAGATGTTTCGCCATCACACGCCGCCGCCAATGATCTGGACGATCTCCACCTGGTCGCCTGCCTGTAAGATGGTGGTGGGATGCTGCGCGCGCGTGAGCACCGTGAGGTTCACCTCCACCGCCACCCGCTCCGGCGTCACCGCAAGCTGTTGCAGAAGCTGCGCCACCGTCATCCCCTCCGAGAGCGTACGCCTATTGCCATTCACGGTCAGTTCCATTTCACGAATTGCTTCCCCGGCAACTGCTTCACCAATCGTTTCAGCTCCAGCCCCAGCATCACGGATGCGCAGCGCGAGGCCGCCACACCAGTGCGTGCGACGATGGTATCCAGCTCGACCGGCTCATCCGACACGAGCTGCGCGAGCAGCACCCGCTCTTCCTCCATTAAAGGACTCTGTATTGTTTCTTTGTCACTTTTTTCTTCTTTACCATGGACTATCGACGATGGACTATGGACTGTTTTTTCCAGTCCCAGCTCTTCCAGAATATCCTCCACCGACGTCACCAGCCGCGCGCCTTGTTTGAGCAAATGATTCGTGCCCTGGGCGGTGGCTGCATCCGCCTTGCCCGGCACCGCGAAGACCTCGCGCCCTTGCTCGAGCGCGCAGTCGGCGGTAATCAAGGCGCCGCTGCGCTTGGCCGCTTCCACAATCACGACGCCCAGCGACAAGCCGCTGATCAGGCGGTTGCGCCGCGGAAAGTTCTGCGCCATCGGCTCCATCCCCATCGGATACTCGGAGACCACCGCGCCCTGCCGGACGATCTGCTCGGCCAATTCGCGATGCTCGGGCGGATACAACCGTGACAAGCCTCCACCGAGAAATGCCACCGTGCGGGAGCCTGATTTCAGCGCGCCGCGATGCGCCGCGCCGTCGACGCCGCGCGCCAAGCCGGAGACCACGGTGATCCCGCGCAGGCCCAGATCGTAGCCTAAGCGCTGGGCCATCTGCAAGCCATACAGCGAGGCGAGGCGGGCGCCGACGATGCCCACCGCCGTGTCCTGGGCGGGCAGCGTGCCGCGCACGTAGAGGACCAGCGGCGGATCGGGAATGGCGCGCAGCATCGTGGGATAGTCTTCATCCTCCAGGGTCACGATCCGCGCGCCGCCACGCTGGGCGAGCGCACACTCTTGTTGTACCGCCTTGTCGAAGCCGCGCGCCGCCACAATGCGCGAGGCCAACTGCGCGCCGATGCCCTCCACCTGGCGCAGCTCGGCCGCCTCGGCCTGCCACAGCCGCTCCAGGCTGCCGAATGTCTCAAGCAGCCGCCGCAACCGGGTCGACCCAATCCCGTCAATGAGATTCAGCGCCAGTAAGCGTGCTCGGTTCTCCATCACATGGGACTAGCGAGAGGACGCGCGGGACTGCGGGATGACCGTCAGCAGTTTGAGGCGGTCGTTGAAGCACATGACGAACCGGTCGAAGAAGCCGGCCCGGCCTAGCAGATTAAAGCCAATTTTCAGCGCATCGGAAAACCCGACCGGCACGGTGAATTCCGCGCCGCCAAACCGCACCCGCACCTGATGCACCGTCACCGTGATCGCATGGCCGTTGCCCATCGCCATCGTCAAGCGCCGGCCGCGCGAGAGCTTCAGCCCCAATAATTGCGCCACATCCGCGTGGAAGATCGACCACGAGGCGCCGGAATCGACGTAGGCTTGGAGGTAGAGCCAGCGGTTGCCAGTCCACACCTGCAAGTACACAATGGGAGCATGATGGCCGGAGGCGTCCTTCAAATACGGGAATGCCACTCGCATTTACAACGCAACCGCCGACTCATCCGGCAGAGGAATGTAGTAAATGCCCACTTCGCGCTCGGCGGACACGCGCGGATGGATGCGCTGGTACGTTTCAAGCTGCGTGGGGCCGGTGGCAACGATGCGATCGTTCAGCACCGCCACGTACTTCCCGCCATAGCGCTGCGACAACCGGTCGCAGTGCTTCAGCAGATAGTGCCAGCTCTTCGACATCCACGGATTGAGCGCCTCGTAGACCGCCTCCACCACGGCCTCCACACTCAGGCGGCTGGTGTCGATGGTCAGGTCGGCTTTCGCGTAAGCCGGGGCGCGCTGTGCTGCGAGCTGCTCGATGCGCTTGAGCGTGCCGGTCCCCGTGGTATTGGCCAGCAAGGGCCGGCTGGCCAGCGTCGGCGTCACGCGCTGCAGGATCACTTTCGGCTGCGCTGTCAGGCACACCGTCGGCCCGAGCGCACGCAGTAATTGGCGGTTGACCGGATTTGCAAACGCCCCGCCTCCGGTGGCGATCACCTGCTCGTCATCGCGCGCGATCTTGAGAATCGCGCGATGCTCCAGTCGGCGGAAGACCTGCTCGCCGTGCTCGGTGAAAATGTTCGGCACCGGCTTCTTGGCGCTGGCCTCGATCACATCATCCACATTCACAAACCGCCAGCCCAATTGCTTCGCCAGCCGCCGGCCGACCACGGTCTTGCCCGTCCCCATGAACCCTGTCAGGGTAATATTCATGAGCTAGAATCGCGCGACCTGCTGCACATAGCCGGCGTGGTTGCGTGTGAGCTCGCGGAGGGAGTCGCCGCCGAATTTCTCCAGCATCGCCTTGGCCAGCTCAAAGGCGAGCATGGCTTCGCCGATGACGCCGGCAGCCGGCACCGTCGTCACATCGGAGCGCTCAACGGTGGCGACCACCGGGTGTTTCGTGTTGATGTCAACGGATCGAAGCGGCGTGCGCAGCGTCGAGAGCGGCTTCAGGAAGCCGCGCACGATGATCGGCTGCCCCGTCGTCATGCCGCCTTCGAAACCGCCGGCCCGGTTCTGCGACCGGTAAAATCCCTTCGTCTTGCTGTAGAAGATCTCATCTTGCACCTTGGAACCTGGCAGCGACGCGCCCAGCACGCCATCGCCGATCTCCACCGCCTTCACCGCATGAATCGACAGGACCGCATGGGCGAGGATCGCATCCAGCCGCCGATCATAATGGACATGGCTGCCTAATCCTGGCGGCACGCCTTCCGCCACCACCTCGAAGATGCCGCCGAGGGTGTCGCCCGCAGCGATACAAACATCAATGTCCTTGACCATGCGCTTCGTCGCCGCCGCATCCAGGCAGCGCAGCGGCGTCGCATCCACCTTGGCCCGGCGCAGCAGCGCCACCGTCGCCGCCACCGGCTTCGCGCGCGCCGACCCCAGCGCGATCACATGGCTGGCCAGCTCCACCCCCAGCGTTGAGAGGAGCTGTTTGCACAGCGCGCCGACGGCCACGCGCGCGGCCGTTTCCCGCGCGCTGGCCCGCTCTAGAATATTGCGGATGTCGCGCTGGTCGTACTTCATGGCGCCGACCAAATCCGCATGGCCGGGCCGAGGCTGGGTCACCACCGGCAACCGGTCAATCGAAGAGTCTGTGTTGGCGATCGACAGGGCCACCGGGCTGCCCAGCGTCACCCCCTTGCGCAATCCGGACAGAAGCTCCACCTGGTCCGACTCGATGTTCATCCGCGGGCCGCGGCCGTAGCCGAGCTGCCGGCGTTTCATCTCCGCGTTGATCGCGTCCAGACTGATCGCCACGCCGGATGGCAAGCCCTCGAGCACCGCGAGTAAACAGGCGCCGTGCGATTCCCCCGCCGTCATAAACCGTAACGTGCTCATGATCGCCACCCGTAGTAGAACCACAACGCCTGCACCGTTTCCTCCATTCCCGTCACGCGCAATATGTCCGCGCCCCAAAACAGCGCCAGCACCAAACCCAGCGACAAAAACGGGCCATACGGAATCACGTGCGAGCGCTTGAAGACCAACACCGCGACCCCGGGCACAATGGCCAGCAGCGGCGCGGCAAAAAACGTCAGCGCCACCAGCTTCCATCCTAACAGCGAACCGGCCATCGCCAGCAGCTTCACATCGCCCCCGCCCATCGCTTCCTTTCTAAAGATGAGGCTGCCGGCCACCCCGGTGACATACAGCAACCCTCCACCCACCAGCGCGCCGACCACGGAGCGTCCCAGGGCAAGCAGCCGATGGTCGGTGCCGTGCAGCGATGGCGCCAGGGCACTCAGCAGCAGCCCGAGCACCAGCCCGCCGACGCTGATCTCATCGGGGATGATCTGGTGCTCCAGATCGATGAAGCTGACCACAATCAGCGCCCACACAAAGACGAGATAGAGCGCGCCCTTCGCGCCCGGACCAAATCGGCCCAGCACCGCCACCGTCGCGACAGTGCTCAGCGCCTCCACCACCGGATAGCGCCAGTGGATGCCCGCCCGACAGTGGCGGCATTTACCAGCCAAGCCCACATAGCTCAGGAGCGGGATGTTGTCGTACCACGCAATCGGATGTTTGCAGGACGGGCAGAACGAGCGCGGCCACACCACCGACTGCTCCTGGGGCATCCGATAAATGCACACGTTCAAAAAACTGCCTACGATCAGCCCGATCAGCACCCACAGAATCAACACGTCTTCTCCCGGTCTGTGTCGATAGTCCATAGTCCATAGTCCATAGTCCATAGATAAAAACAGGAATTACAGTCTTCCATTTTTGCTATCGACTATCGACTATGGTCTATGGACTGTTTCTAGCACGCGACGCATGGCCTCAATCGGCGGCTGCCGTTTCGTCCACAACCGAAACGCTTCCGCCCCTTGGTATAGTAGCATCGCCAGGCCATTCTCAGCAACACATCCCCGCTGCCTGGCCTGGCGCACCAACGGCGTGACACGATTGTACACGAGGTCGTAGACGAGCAGCGTCTTCGGACAGCCGGTCAGATCCACCGGCGAGGGATCGCCGGCGCGCATGCCCACCGAGGTGGCATTGACGAGCAGATCGTGATCCGCCAGGGACACGCGGCGCAGCGACTGCACGCGCACCGAAAGGTGCGGCCGGTAACGCGCGAGCCAACGCGCCAACTGCCGCGCGCGGTCCACATGGCGATTGGCAATCGTCAGCCGCGTGCGCGGCGCGCGGCTCAGCGCCCACGCGACGGCGCGCGCGGCCCCGCCGGCTCCGAGGATCACCGCGGCGCGCGGCCTCGGGCGTTGGCCCAGCTCCTGCAAGGCGCGCGTGAAGCCAGCCGCATCGGTGTTGTAGCCGATCATCTTGCCGCCGCGCACCACGACGGTGTTCACGGCCCCCAGCGCCTTCGCATCCGGATCGCAGCGATCGAGCAACGGCATGATCGCCTCTTTATGCGGGATGGTCACGTTGAAGCCGTCGATGCCGCACGCCACCAGCCCTCGCAGCACCAAGCGTAACTGCTTCGGCGGGATCGTGAAGGAGGTGTAGAGCGCATCCAGCTCCAGCGCCTCAAAAGCCGCAGTGTGCATCGCGGGCGAGCGGCTGTGTGAGACAGGATAGCCGATCACCCCGTAGATGCGGGTCATGCGCCCTAAGGGGTCAGTGTGCGTCGGCCTGGTACGCGATGGGCCGGCAGGGCGGAGAGCACGCGGTTAATCGCGTTGACGTAGGCCTTGCCCGAAGCCTCGATAATATCGGTAGATGTGCCGCGGCCGGTTACCTCAATACCTTTGTAGCGCAGCTTCACCGCCACCTCGCCCAGCGCATCTTTGCCGCCGGTGACGGCGCGCAGGCTGTAGTCCAGCAGCTCGGGCGACAAGCCGGTGATGCGATCAATGGTGTTATAGCACGCATCCACCGGGCCGTCGCCGCAGGCAGCATCCTGAATCACCTTGCGGCCGTGCGCGAGGCGAATCGTCGCGGTCGGCACGGTGTTGGTGCCCGAGGTGGTGTTCAGATACGCCAGCTTATAGACCTCGGCCGCTTGCGGCTGCGCCTCTTCGGCGATGGCCAGCAAGTCATCGTCGAACACTTCCTTCTTTTTATCGGCCAATGCTTTGAAACGCGCAAACGCCAGGTCCAACTCCTTGGCCGCGAGGCGCACGCCCAGCGCTTTGAGCCGTTCGGCAAACGCGTGGCGGCCCGACAGCTTGCCCAGCACCAACCGGCTGCCGGTCAAACCCACATCCTGCGGCCGCATGATTTCATACGTGGCGCGGTGCTTCAGCACGCCGTCTTGATGAATGCCGGATTCATGGCGAAACGCATTCTGCCCGACGATCGCCTTGTTCGGCTGCACGACAATCCCCGTCAAGCTGCTGACCAGCCGCGACACTTGGGAAATCTGTCTCGTGTCCACGCCCGTGGTGGCGCGGTAGAAATCCGGCCGGATCTTCAGCGCCATCACAATTTCTTCCATTGACGCGTTGCCGGCCCGCTCGCCGATGCCATTGACGGTGCACTCCACCTGATCGGCCCCGTGCGTGATCGCCGCCAACGAGTTAGGCACCGCCAACCCCAAGTCGTTGTGGCAATGCACGCTGATGTGCGCTCGGTCGATGTTGGGCACGCGCGCCTTGATGCCGGCGATTAATGGCCCGAACTGATCCGGAATGGCAAACCCCACCGTGTCAGGAATGTTCACCGTCGTCGCCCCGGCCTTGATGACCGCCTCAATCACCTGATGCAAAAATTCCGGCTCGGTGCGCGAGGCGTCCTCCGGCGAAAACTCCACATCTTTGCAGAATCGCTTGGCGTGCGCGACCGCCCACACCGCTTGGCGCACGATCTCCTGCCGCGCCTTGCGCAGTTTGTATTTGCGGTGAATCGGCGAGGTAGCCAGAAACACGTGGATGCGCTTGCGCTTGGCCGGGGCCAGCGCCTTGGCGGCGGCTTCGATGTCGGCCGGCAGCGCGCGGGCGAGCGCAGCGATGATCGGCCCTTTGACCGCCTCGGCGATCATCCGCACCGCCTTCGCGTCACCAGGTGAGGCGATCGGGAACCCGCCTTCGATCACATCGACGCCCAATGTGGTGAGCTGCTTGGCGATCTCGAGCTTCTCCTGCGGCTCCAAACTGGCCCCAGGACATTGCTCGCCATCCCGCAGCGTCGTATCGAAGATCAAAACCCGCCTCATTCCTCCACTCCGCCTTCCTCGATATACGGTTCAATCAGATCAATCAACCGATCCAGCGTATCCAACAGCTCAGGCGCACCGCCATCGAGCAGCTCCTGCCGCACCGCGCCCAGGTCCACCCGCTTACGGATGATCGCCTCGGAGAGCACATTGGCTAACTCGCCTCGCACGGACGGCTCGGTATCATGAAACTGCCGCAGCGCCTGGATAAACACCTGAGGCTCCTGCACATTCGATTCAAACATCAGCCCGGCTGAAATTGCGCTTTCACCGATGCGCGATTAAAAAACCAGAGGAGCAGCCCGTTCCAAGCCAGCAGAAAGACGATGCCCAGTCCCAGCCCCACCGTCTGCGCAATCTGGAACGCCTGCTGCATGGCCTGCTGTTGGGCCGGATCGACGGCGCCGATCGCAAACGATTGCATCATCTCCTGCTGCCAGCCGTGCATGAGCAGTTGCGAGCACAGGCCAACCACCAGCGCGCCAATCGCCTGTCCGATCGCCAGCGATCTGGCCCACCCTTTCAGCAGCAGCACGCCGATGCCGGCCACCAACGCGGCCAGTCCCACAATGCCATGGGCGCCAGTCAGCATCTGCATGCGAGGTGAAGTGAAAAATTGCTCCATTTTCACGCGCATCTGCTGAAGCTTCGCGCGCATTTCCGCCACCTTCTCTGGAGGCATGGGCTGCCCATCGGTGCCTTTGATATGGCTGAGTTGGTCATCCAATTGGCGGAACCGCTCCTCCATCGCTCCGCCGCGCATCGCCCCGCTGACGACGGAAGACACCACCGACCCTGCCAGCGACAACCCACCGCCCAAAATCAACAATACCGCCCACACCGTCACCCCCGTCGATCGCCTCATGCTCGGCTCCTTGCTGGTTGCCGCCGCCCCACCCGTTTTGTTTTTCCCGTGTTGCTTTTGCCCTGAGCCTTGAGCCCTGAGCCCTGAGCCTGATTTGAAATCCACGGCATCAGGGCGCGCAACTGGCGGCCCACGCGCTCAACCGGATGCTGCTCATCCTGCTGCATGAGCCGCGTGAAGTTCGGGCGGCCGGCCTGGTGCTCGGCGATCCATTCTTTCGCGAACTGGCCGGACTGGATCTCGCGCAAGAGCTGGCGCATCGTCTCTTTCACGCGCGCATCGACGATGCGAGGCCCGCATGTGATGTCGCCCCATTTAGCCGTGTCGGAGACCCGCTTGCGCATGCCCTGGATGCCGCCGGCCCAAATCAAATCGGTGATGAGCTTCAGCTCATGCAAGCATTCGAAGTAGGCCAGCTCCGGCTGGTAGCCCGCCTCCACCAGCGTCTCAAATCCGGCTTTAATCAGGGCAGAAGCCCCGCCGCACAGCACCGCTTGCTCGCCGAAGTTGTCGGTCTCGGTTTCTTCCTTAAATGTCGTCTCCAGCACGCCGGCACGGGTCGCGCCGATGCCCTTGGCCCAGGCGAGCGCGATCTGCTTCGCCTTGCCCGTCGCATCCTGATGCACGGCCACGAGTGCCGGCACGCCTTTGCCCTCGAGGAACTGGCCGCGCACCAAGCTGCCCGGCCCCTTGGGGGCCACCAGCACCACATCCACATTCTTCGGCGGCACGATCAGTTTGTAGAGAATGGCAAACCCGTGCGAAAAGCCAAGCGCCTTGCCGGATTTCAGATGCGGCGCGACCGACTCGCGATAGATATCGCCCTGCAGCATGTCCTGCGCCAGGAGAATGATCATGCCAGCCTTAGACGCCGCCTCAGAAGCCGACACCGGCTTGAACCCATCCTGCTTGGCCAAGTCGTAGTTCGGGCCGCCTGGCCGCTGCGCGACGATCACCTTCACGTCGGAGTCGCGCAGATTCAGCGCTTGCCCTCGGCCCTGGATGCCGTAGCCGACGATGGCGACCGTGTTGCCTTTGAAGGCGCTCAGATCCGCGTCTTTGTCGTAGTACATGCGTGCCATCTGTTCTCCTTTATGCGGACGCCTGAAACCAGCCCTTCACGTGCGGACGCGTGAGATAGCGCAGAATCACCAATTGCGCGCACGCCATCACGGTGCCCAGCAGGCTGCGCATCGGCTGCGGCGGCACCTGCACAATCGCCAGCACGCCCGCGCCCAGCGCGCTGATCATCAAGCCAATCGACACCCACACCGCCAGCGTTCTCGCCCACGGCTTGAGCGTCGCCAACCCGGCCACCAGCACCACCGAAACGCCGCACCACAGCGCCCCCAGCCACACAGCCCCGCCCTGTCCCTGCGGATGGCGCCACATCGCCGCCGCAGAGGTAGTGGCCAGGATGGTGTAGCCTGCGGCCAGCAACGCAATCGGCCACGGCACCATGATCACTTCTCCAAGGCGATGCGGCCGGTGCGCACCAACGTGGTGATCGTGTAGGGCCGCAACTGCTCGACGAGCCGATCCAGCGTCTTCGTATCGCCGGCCGCCTCGATCACGAGCGCATGATCCGTCGCATCGGCGATTTTTCCGCCGAACTGCTTGACCAATTGCTCGAGAGTGGCTTGGGCCTTCTCGTTGGCATTGACGCGCGCCAAGAGCAGCTCGCGATCGATAAAGCGTCCCTCTTTAAGCTCCTGCACGTCGATCACATCGATGAGGCGGTTGAGCTGATGCTTCACCTGCTCCAGCTTGATTGCATCGGCATCCACCACGATGGTCATGCGTGAGATGGTAGGGTCTTCGGTGGTGCTGACGGTAAGCGAATCGATATTAAATCCGCGGGCGCTGATCAGACCGGACATGCGGGCGAGCACCCCGAAGTGGTTCTCGACCAGACACGATAACGTATATTTCTCGCTCATCCTAAGCTCAGCTTCGCTTCTTCATCCGGCTCGATGTGCCGGTGCTGCGGCACCCCGCCCGCCTCTTTCAAGCTCTCATAGGTGCCCAGCATCTGATCGTGCGCCTTGCCCGGGGCGATCATCGGCCAGAGATCTTCGACCTCTTCCACCATGAACTCGATCACCGTCGGGCGATCGGTGATGCTCATCGCCCGCTCGATGGCCCCGCGCACGTCGGCTTTCTGCTCGACCCGAATGCCCACGCAGTGGTTGGCCTCGGCCAGCTTCACGAAGTCCACCGGGTTCAGCCGCGATTGCGCATGGCGGCCCTGGTAGAACAGGTCTTGCCACTGGCGCACCATGCCGTGATGCTGGTTATTCATGATCGCCACTTTGATCGGCAGCTTGTGCTGCGCGGCGGTCGCCAGCTCTTGCGCCGTCATCTGAAAGCTGCCGTCGCCGTCGATGTCCCACACCACCTCCCCGGGGCGGCCAAACTGCGCGCCGATGGTCGCCGGCAGGCCGAAGCCCATCGTGCCCAACCCCCCGCTGGTGATGAGCGAGCGCGGCGTGTTGAACTGATAAAACTGCGCCGCCCACATCTGGTGCTGGCCCACGCCGGTCGCAATCACCGCGTTGCCCTTCGTCACCTCGGAAATCTGCTGAATGATGTATTGCGGCAGCAGCTTCTGCTTTTCCCGGTAGGTGAGCGGATACTGCTCGCGCATCTCTTGCAGCGTCTTCAGCCAGGCGCGCGTGTCGAGCGGCTTCACCAACCCGTTTAACTCGCGCAGCACCTGCTTCACATCGCCCACCACCGGATAGTCGACCACCACCGTCTTATTGATGGACGACGGGTCCACGTCGATGTGGATCTTCTTGGCGCGGCGGGCGAACTCATCCGGCTTGCCGGTCACCCGGTCATCAAACCGCGCCCCGATGCCGATCAGCAGATCACATTGCGCCACGGCATAGTTGGTGTATTCAAAGCCATGCATCCCCAGCATCCCCAGGCTGAGCGGATCTTTCTCGGGAAAGCCGCCCAGGCCCAGCAGGCTGGTGGTCACCGGGATATGCGCCTTGTGGGCCAACTCAGCCAATTCGGCTGCCGCCCCGGCGTGCAGCACCCCGGCGCCGGCATAGATGAGCGGCCGCTCGCTTGTGTTGATGGCTTCCGCCGCCGTCCGGATCGCGTCCATCTGAATCGTCGGAGCGGCTTGCAGCCGATAGCCGCGGATGCTCACCTGCTCCGGATACACAAACTCGGTTTCGGCAATGGTCGTGTCGACCGGCAAGTCGATCAGCACCGGCCCGGGCCGCCCGGTGGAGGCGATGTGAAACGCCTCGCACACGACGCGCGCGAGATCGCGCACATCTTTCACCAAGTAGCTGTGCTTCGTCACCGGCCGGGTGATGCCGATGGTATCCGCTTCCTGAAAGGCGTCGTTGCCGATCACCGACGTGCGCACTTGGCCGGTCAGCGCCACCATGGGCACCGAATCCATGAACGCGGTGGCAATGCCGGTCACCAGGTTCGTCGCCCCCGGCCCGGAAGTCGCCACGCACACGCCCACCCGGCCGGTGGCGCGGGCGTAGCCGTCGGCCATATGGGCTGCGCCCTGCTCGTGGACGGTGAGTACCACCTTGATCGTCGACTGGTACAGCGCATCAAACGTGGGCAGATTCGCCCCCCCGGGGATGCCAAACACAATCTCCACCCCCTGGCGTTTCAGGCACTCCACCAAAATCTGTGCGCCTTTCATCATCGTAGGCATAGTAGATGTGTATTATAGCACGGCTCTTGTCTGCCTTGGAACCGAATCACGAGCGGCGGTTGTGAATAACTCAAGCGCTGAGGAGGTTCTGGGCCCACCGGTAAAACCGGTCGGTGAGTGTTGTGATGGTCTAATGTATGAGACGAGTGTTGCGATGATTAGACAATGCAGCCCACTGCGGAGCTTAGTCGGAACCCGTAGAAAAGACGTGATGAGTCGTTGGCTCAAGCACAATCAGCTTACCGACCACGTCTTCTTGGGAGCATTCGCTCAACAGGCGCGTGAGGGGTGGAGCGAGATCGTGGACTTTCGAAGGGTGAATCGCTAGATGAATGATGCCGCCATAGCGAGAAGGCGGATACATCTTCCGGTTGGAAAAATCGGCATCACGCGTGACCAAGACACGATGTTCAGCTTGTGCCAACCGAATCACCGCGCCGTTGGTCACCCCGCGCGGGACACGCTTCACCTCGTGGCCGAGGCGCTTGAGGACGCGGATGAGCCGCACATCCACATCCTCATCAAGCAGCAGTCGCATGCAGAAGACGCTGAAACGTCGGGAGACGGCTTTGGTCGAGCACCGCGTGGGCAAAGTGCAGCGCGGCGCGGATATGCGCTGGTGTGAGATTCGGGTACGCTTTGCGGATTTCAGCGTAGGACTCCCCCGCCTCAAGGAACTCCAAGACGCTTGATACCATAATCCGCGTGCCTTTGAAGCACGGTTTTCCGTGACAGATCTCCGGATGAACCGAGATGTATTTATCGATAAGGGGCTCGTGTGCCATCTTCATATTATTCCTCTAACGCAAGTGTAGCACAGCCATCCACGACTGTCTATTTGTCCTGCTTTCCCCTGCTCACGAAAAACCTCCCACAGCCTTTCGGTATTTGGGGACATATTTATCCGGAATGAGATGATGCTAAACGCTTTATAAATTACTGTCCATGTAATTCACTAAGGGAGAAATCTAGGAAAACGGGAAAGTGGTCGGAGCCGATGGAGGGGCCGCGAGCGCGGCGATGGACCATGAGGTCGGAGGAGACCAGGCAATGATCGATAGGAATCCGGATCAATGGCACCCACACGGGCCAGCTCGCCTGCAGGCCAAAGCCGACCCGGCTGTCGCGCAGCTTTGAGAGACGCAGCAGGTCTCGGAACATGGGTGACCACGGCGTGGCGTTGAGATCGCCCACGAGCACCAGCGGCCCGGATTGCTGGCCGATAAAATGCGCAATGGCCTCAAGCTGCCGGTTGCGCCGCGACAGCGACCGGTGTTTCAAAGGAGAGAGCGGGTGGGCCGCCACGACCGTCACCGTCTTTCCGTCGAGGCGCATCCGCACCACGACAGAGGGCAGCCCCACACGGCCGATGCGCACGACTGCAGCCGACTCCAACGGGAGACGGCTCAGGCAGAGAATGCCGAAGCCGCCGCCGCGAATCACCGCTTTCGAATAGGGATAGTCTGTCTCAAAATGACGCAAGGCCGCTAACCATCGCGGCGTCATCTCGAGGAGCACGATCACATCGGGTGCGGCCTGTCGAATCAACCGCTCGAGGCGCGCCGGAGATGGGTTGAAACGCCACACATTCGCCATCAGCAGCCGATACGTTCGATCGGACGGTGGAGGTGCGCGCCGCGTGGTGAGTGGCCCCAACGCCCTGAGATTGATCAGCGCCAGCCCCAGGGCCAGCGCGGCCACCGGCCACGCATGCGCCCCGCCGAAGAGGACGGCGCTCGCGCATGCGAGCAGCGCGTATTGAAGGCGAAAATGGCAGGCCAGCTCAAACGGCCACCCGAGGCGCGCGAGGCCGGCGATCGTTGTGCCGATGCCGGCCATCGCCAGCGCGGCCCAGGCGGTGTGCACGATCCACGGATGCCCCATCAGCCTCGAGGCGAGGCCGACGGCTCGATGGGGAGAGCTCCCGCCGCGCGTTCGTGGGCGCGGACGGTGCAGTCCATCGGATACAAATACATGGGCACGAGCGTGCTGGGATCATCATACTGGCCGGCCCGCAGCCGCTCAAGGCCCAGACGGCCCAGCGTGGCTGCTCTGGGCAGCCAGAGATCACGGGGTGCAAAGAGCGCGCGCGGACCCAGCGCCTTCGTGATCGCCTCGCAGTAGAGCGCCGCACCGGAGCCGAGCAGAATGGCCGGCTCGGGAGGCAGCGTCGCCAGCCAGGCATCGACCGTCAGAAGCTGATAGTCGGAGCGCTTGCGCGGCGTGCCGTCTCGCGTGTCGTAGCAGGCCGCGTAGATCTTCTTCTGCTTCGCGTCAAGAATCGGGCAGACCAGATGCGCCGCATACGGCAGGGCCGCGGCCAGCACATCGAGCGAGGCCACGCCGATCACCGGCCGGCGCAGGCGAAACACCAGCGCCTTCACAAACGCCACACCGATGCGTAGCCCCGTAAAGGCGCCGGGCCCAACGTCCACGGCAAAGGCGTCGATCTGTGCCAATGTCCGGCTAGCACTCTTCAGCACATTGGTAAGCGCACCCGGCAATTCGGTGGCGTGCGCGCGCTCGGCCAGCAGCTCCGAGGAGGCCAGCACCCGCGTATCATCGACGAGCGCCACGCCCAACCCGTCGGTGGATGTTTCAATGGCTAGTAGGTTCATCGCATCAAAAGCAGTCCATAGTCGATAGACGATAGTCCATAGTCAAACAACTAACGAAGAGAATTCCGCAACCCCTGAATCATTTTCACAAGTTCCTCAACTTGTGCGTAATACACCTCAAAATCCTTTTGATGGACGAGACCTCGTTGTCGACCGACATACAAACAAGAGATCACTTCGAGAGCAGAGCGAAGCGCATAGCTCAGAAACAGCTTGAACTCCGCCGTCGTTTGACCGGTTGAGCCTTCTGCGATATTGAGCGCAATCGAATCGGCTGCTCGTTTGATTTGGCTTGTCAATATATACAACTCTTCTTTGGGAAATTTTCGAGTCAACTGATGCACTTCTCCGGTTAGAGTGATGGCTTTTTGCCATACCGTAAGCCGCTCAAATTTTAGCATCTCTTTTCGTTGTTACTATTGACTATGGTCTATGGTCTATTGACTAGCTGCGTGAGCAGCTCGCGCGAGCGGGGGCCATGGGCCGCGGCGCTGATGGCCCGCTGGTTGGCGGTCTTGTGCGCAAAGCGCAGCTCTAGATAATCCGACGGCAGCGTTGAGGAAAGCCGCTCCGCCCACTCGATCACCGTCACGCGCGTGGGCGAAAACAGCCAATCCACATCCAGCCCCAGCGCCTGGTCTGGATGCTCCAAGCGGTAGCCATCCACATGGATCAGCGGCAAACGCCCGCGGTATTCGCGCATCAGCACAAACGTGGGACTTTTCACCGCCGCAGAATCGAGCCCCATCCCTTTCGCCACGCCGTGCACGAACGTGGTCTTCCCACTGCCCAACTCGCCGATCAACCCGACCACGTCGCCGGCGCGCAGTAACACGCCGAGCCGCTCGCCAAGCTGCTGCGTCTCCTCGGCCGAACGACTCGTCAGTTCAAAAATGTCGGAAGCCTGTTGGGAGGATCGTGGTGATTTGGCCATCAGTCTTGAGCAGCTCCACCTGAGCGCCGCGTCCAGTCACCCTTCCAATCTGTGTGACTGGCACGCGGCCGATGCTCTTGGGCACGCGCGCAATCCGCGTCTTCGGCACCGTAAACAATAATTCAAAATCTTCCCCATCCATCAACGCATGCTCGAGCGTATGGGCCGCCCGCGCGATGGGAATGCGCGCCGCCTCCACGCGCATGGTCACGCGGCTCGCGCGCGCCATCTGCCACAGATCCGAGGCCAGCCCGTCGGAGAGATCCATCATCGCTGAGGGAGACACCCGCCGCACCAGCGCCTGCGCCTCGCGCACCCGCGGCACAAAGATGGCATGGCGTCCGCTGCGCAGCGAGCCGCCGAGCCGCCCCGTCACAAACAGCCGATCACCGACCCGCGCACCACTGCGCAAGACGGCCCGGCCGGGTGCCACCCGCCCGATGATCGCCACATCCACCACCACCTGTGGCGCGCGGACGGTGTCCCCTCCTACGATATCCACGTCGAATCGCCCGGCACACGCGCGCAGCCCGGCGTAGAGCGCATCCACGAAGCGAACCGGGGTGGAGGGCGGCAGTCCGAGCGACACGACCGCAGCGCACGGCCGTCCGCCCATCGCCGCGATGTCACTGATGTTGCAGGCCAGCGCCTTCCAGCCAATCGCGCGCGGGGGGTCGCCCCGTCGAAAGTGGACGCCTTCGACAAGCATGTCGCTGGCAAACAGCAGCTCCTGGCGCGCAGGCCAGCGCAGCACGGCCGCATCATCGCCGATTCCGCGCCGCACCCACGATGACGCAGGCAGGCGCTTGGCGATCCGCGCAATCAATCCCACTTCACCAAGGCTCTGCAGTGTCTGCACGAGGGCTATTGTAGCATTGACGAGAAACAAGCAGAAGGATAGAGTGGGAGGCGATGGCCTGGCTGCTGGATTGCTCGCACCTGAGCGTGCTCGCCGTGCACGGGGCGGATCGCGTGGGGTTCCTGCAGCGGCTGCTCACCAACGACGTGCACGCCCTCGTCCCAGGCGCCGGATGCCGCGCGTGCCTGCTCACCGCCACCGCGAAGATCGTCGCCGACTGCCTGGTGCTTGCCGATGTCAGCACCGTGTGGCTGATCGTCGACCGGACGCGCGCCACCCCGCTCTTGAAGGCGTTGGAGCAGTATCGCTTCAGCGAAGCGGTCACCCTGGACGATCACACCGCCAGCCTGGCCTGCCTCGCGCTGCACGGCCCGCGGAGCGACGCGATCCTCACCACCCTCGCAGACAAGCCCGTGACGCTGGCGCAGCCGTTTGCGCATCAGATGGTACGGCTCAACGCCCTGCCGGTGCGCCTGGTGCGCGTGCGCCTGACCGCAGATGAGGGGGTGCTGCTCATCGTCGATGCGGCGCAGGCCGCGCAGATGCGAACGTGCCTGTCCCAACAGCCTGGCATGGCGCCGATGAGCCAGGAGGCCTGGAATATCCTCCGCATAGAAGCGGGCCTGCCCTGGTGGGGGGTCGACATGGATGAGACCACCCTGTTGCCGGAAACCGGCCTGGAGCGCGAGACGGTCAGCGCCACGAAAGGCTGCTACGTGGGCCAGGAAATTGTGGCGCGCCTTGAGACGTACGGCTCGGTCAGCCGCAAGCTGATGGGAATGGTGTGCCAGGGCTCACTGATGCCGCAGCCGCGCGATCCGATTCTGAACGATGGCGTGCCGGTCGGTGAGCTCACGAGCGTCTGCTTCTCGCCGACGATGCAGCGGCCGATGGCCTTGGGCTATGTGAAGCGGCCGCACTACGAAGCCGGCACGCCGGTGGAAATTGGCAACGCCGGCAGGATGATCCGCGCGCGACTGACGGCCCTGCCGTTTAGTCACTGGAGAAGCGGACGAACTCGTGCAGGTGGCACAGCGTCTTGAGATTCGGCATGCGATCAATGAAGAGGTTCCCGATCAGATGGTCGCATTCGTGCTGCACGACGCGGGCGAAAAACCCCTCCGCCCGGAAGGAGATTTTCTCGCCTTTCTGATTCAACATCTCCACCTCCACCCATTCGGCCCGCGGCACCCGGCCGCGAAGGTCGTTGACGCTCAGGCATCCCTCCCAATCATCACGAAGCGTCTTGGAGGCGGCCACGATCTTCGGGTTGATCAGCACCGTCAGCGGGATCGGCCGCTCGGTGCGCGTGTCGGCCTTGACCTCGATGAGCGCCAACTGCCAGGAGATATCCACCTGGGGTGCTGCAATCCCCACGCCTTCGCAGGCGTGCATGGTGGCCGCCATGTTATCGAGCAGGCGCTTGAACTTGGCGGTGCCGATGGTCTCGCGTGGCACCGCCTCGGCCGCCTTGCGCAACACCGGGTTGCCCAGCTTCGTCACGTTCAGCACCGCCATTTAGCCGGAGACGATCGGGGTGGAGGGAGGGCCGCCGCGCTGGGTGAACGGCTCATATTCGGGATGGCGCTTCAGATAGGCTCCTGAAACATAGGAGCACGACGGAATCACCGTCAGGTGCTGGGCTTTCGCATGCTCAAACGCGGCCTGCACCAACTGCTCCGCGATGCCGCGGCCTCGACACACCTCCGGCACATAGGTGTGGTAGAGGTCTAGCTCCTTGCCGCTGAGGCGGTACATGAGGCAGGCTTCATAGCCTTCCAACTTGACGCAGAAGCGGTGTCCTGCTGTGTCGTGCTCCACCGGGGCCGTTGAGGTCGCCATCGCTTCCCTATTATAGGAAGGGCGCTGGTGACTTGCAACGCCTTCTGCGGTGCCCTATGATCATCTCATGGACGCCGTCGGCGTGCTACTCGATCACATCACTGACACGCTCCCCGCCACCCGCGCCGCGTTGCGCACACTCAAGACGCGCGTGGCCGCGCAGTCGAAAAGCCCCCTCGTCCGCAACGACGCGCTGCTGGTGCGCTATCGCCAGGACGTGGCCGAGGGCCGGCGCCAGGCGCACGACGCGATCGAGCAGATCTTGCGGTTGAACAGCATCCGCTCGCACGCCGGCATCGCCACGGTCACGGTGATCACTAAGCCGTATGCCTGCCCGGGCCGCTGCGTCTACTGCCCCACCGAAGCCCGCGCCCCGAAAAGCTATCTGACGAACGAGCCGGCGGTGATGCGCGCCCTGCGCAACGACTACGATCCGTTCCGCCAGGTCTCGGCGCGGCTGCACGCCCTCGAAGAAACCGGCCACCCCACCGACAAGATCGAGTTGATCATCAAAGGCGGCACCTGGTCGTTCTATCCCGACGAGTATCAGCGGTGGTTCATCCAACAATGCTTTGTCGCTGCAAATACATTCTTTAATGCGGAATGTGGAGTGCGGAGTGCGGAATACATTACTCCGCATGCCGCATCCCGCACTCCGAACTTAGAAGAGGCGCAGCGGGCGAACGAAACGGCGGCCCATCGGATCATCGGGCTGACGATTGAGACGCGGCCGGACTACATCACCCCGGAGGAACTCAGGCGGCTGCGAGCGTTGGGGGTCACACGGGTGGAGCTGGGAGTGCAAATCTTGAATGACCGCATCCTCGCGCTCATCGTGCGTGATCACGGCACGGCTGAGATTCGCCAAGCCACCGCCCTGCTGCGCGACGCAGGGTTCAAAATCGCGTACCATCTGATGCCGAACTTGCCGGGTGCCGCCCCGGAGGATGATCTCGAAAGCTTCCGCCTGCTCTTTGACGATCCCGCCTATCGGCCGGACACGCTGAAAATCTATCCGTGCGTCGTCATTGAGTCGGCCGAACTGTTTGACTGGTGGCGGCAGGGCCGGCATCATCCCTACGATGAGGAGACGCTGGTTGAACTCCTGATCCAATTGAAGAGGCTGGTCCCGCCCTACGTCCGCATTGAGCGCGTGATCCGCGATATTCCTTCCACCTCGATCCACGCCGGCTGCAAAGTCACCAACCTGCGGGAAGAAGTGCAGCGACGGATGCACGCGCGGGGGCTGCGCTGCCAATGCCTGCGCTGCCGCCAAGTGCGCGAGGAAGCCGGCGGCGCGTATCAGTTGGTACGACGTGAGTACGAAGCCGGCGGCGGCACCGAATTGTTCCTCAGCATGGAAGATCCCGCCACCGACCGGCTGGCCGCGTTTCTGCGCCTGCGGATTCCCGACCCAACAGCCATCGGGACGCCGCTGGGCTGGACGGCGCTGGAGGGTGCCGCACTCGTCCGCGAGCTGCACACGTACGGGCTGCATGTGCCCCTGCATGAACGGACCGCCGACGCAGCGCAGCACCGTGGGTTCGGACGAACGCTGATGGCGGAAGCGGAACGAATTGCCGCGCAGGAGTATGGACTGGGACGACTCGCGGTGATTGCGGGCGTCGGCGTGCGGAACTACTATCGGCGGCTGGGCTACACGCTCGCCGAGACGTATATGGTGAAGCGCCTCAGTTAATTGACGAGTTTGTTGCCGGGCCGCTTGGGCGGATCGTTCTTCGCCCGCTCGGGAGCGACGGGGTTGGTCTTGAACGACGGGGTCAGGTCCTTGTTGATCTTGGCATAGGCGGGGTCTTCCTCCTCAGAGGCAATAATCGCCCCCACCGGACACTCCGGCAGGCACAGGCCACAGTTGATGCACACCTCGGGATCAATGATCATGAAGTCCTGATTCTGATGCGTGCCGGGATGGATGCACTCCACGGGACACACCGTTGCGCACACGCCATACCGCTCGCCCAAACATTTTTCGACAATCACATACGACATCGCGCACTCCTCCTTCGTTGCGTCATTGCAGGACCAGATGCGAGTCGGTATCGCGCACGCCTGGGAGCGTGCGGATGGTCGAGAGGATGACAGCAAACTCCTCGTACGGCTCGGCATCGACAAAGGCAATCATGTCATGCTCGCCCGTCACCTGGTAGACCATCTGCACGCCGGCCAGCTTGGCAATGGCCTGCTGCACCTTTTGCTCCGTGCCCGGCACCACATCCACCATGATAAACGCTTTCGGCATCGTGCCGCTATTGTAACGCAACCCGTCCGCACAGACAAGTGGTTCCATGTTTTTTTGCTCTCGGCTATGGTCTATGGACTATGGACTGGCGTGTCAGGATGCGCGCGCGTGCCACCCGGCCTGTACGTCGTCACCGTGCCGTTCGCCGATGTGCGGGCCGTGCCGGACCATCCGGTGCAATCGTATGCGCACGATCCACACCAAGAAACGCAACTCCTCCTCTTCGAGCGGGTGCGGGTCATCAAGACGCAGGGCGCCTGGGCGTTGATTGAAGCGGTGGAGCAGCCGGAATACACCCATCATCAACGCTGGGAAGGGTACCCCGGCTGGGTGCTGCGCTCAGCCATCCAACCAGTCTCACCGCGCGACGCCGCTCCTGCGTCGGCCACAACGCACTTGCCCCTGCCCCAACAACGACAAGCCATCGTGCGCGCCGCCGAAGCGTTCATTGGGACGCCGTATCTGTGGGGCGGGCGGTCGCCGGCAACCGCAGGCGCGGCAACGACCGGTGTCGATTGTTCAGGATTGGTGAACCTGGCGTATCGCAGCGTGGGGATGCAGATTCCGCGGGATGCGCATGAGCAATGGATGCGCGCGACGAACATTGAGCGTCCGGAACCGGCTGATCTGATTTTTTTGTCGGAGAAGAATCATCCCGCGAAGATCGTCCATGTGATGCTCGACGCCGGCGACGGGTGGCTGATCGAAGCGCCGGGTACGGGCCTGACGGTGAGGCGCATCGAAGCGGCGAAGCGGCTGGGCCGCCCGCTGCGCGAGCTAAAATCAGGCGACGTCATCGACGGCCAAACGATGTCTTTCGGAAGTTACCTCGCTCCATGAGAGTACTGGCGCGGGCTTGCTCGGGACGTTCGAGAGATTGCGGGTAATGCACGCTGAGCGAATGTTCAGGTGGATTCCGGTGCCGTTGTGGTGCTATGCGGTGCCGATGGCGGCCGTGGCGCTGGGATGGCTGCCGCGCGGGCATCCGGCGTATCGCGCGCTGACCGACGGGCTGCTGCCGTTTGCCCTCGCACTGCTGCTGATGGGTGTCGATGTGCCGTCGGTGGTACGCGCGGGGTGGCGCGCGCTGCTGGCGATGGCGCTGGGCTCAGCGAGCATTGTCGTCGGCGCGCCGCTGATCGCGTGGTTGCTCCGCGCGCATCTGCCGGCTGAGGCGTGGAGGGGCATCGGCTGTTTGGCCGGTACGTGGACCGGCGGCAGCCTGAACTTGCTCGCGCTGCGCACGGTGCTGCACACGCCGGAGTCCATGTTCACGTCGCTGATTCTCGTGGATGCGATGGTCGCCTATGGGTGGATGGCGCTGCTTATGGCGTTGGCTCCCTGGCAGTCCGCGTGGGATCGCGGCGTGGAGGCTCGCGCGGTATGGCCGCAGCTCTTCAATGAAGCGCCATCACGACGGCAACCCAGGGGGGTCGCGGTGGTCGGCCGCGTGCTCCTCGCCGCAGGGCTGGTGATGGGCAGTCGCGCGCTCGCGAGCGTCGTGCCGCCTCCGAAGGCGCTCGTGAGTTCGCCCAGCGGCTGGGTGGTGCTCCTCGTCACCACGTTCGCGCTGGGCGCGTCGCTCATCCCAGCGCTTCGGCGGATGGGCGCGCAGAGTGAGCGGCTGGGTCAGGGGTGTTTGTACGTCGTCCTGGCGGCGATGGGCGCGCAAGCCAGCCTCGCCGGATTATGGTCAGCGCCGGTCTGGTTGCTGGTCGGTCTGGGCGTTGCGCTGGTGCATGGCGTGGTAATGGTCGTCGGGGGGCGGCTGCTGCGCCTGCCGCTGGGGTTGCTGGCGACGGCCAGCCAAGCGAACTTCGGCGGGGTGGTGTCAGCGCCGCTGGTGGGGGCGATCTATGAGAGGCGGCTCGTGCCGATCGGCTTCTGCCTGGCCATCGTCGGCAACGCCCTCGGCACCTACCTGGGCCTTGGTTCCGCGCTCCTCGCCCGCCTCCTCCTCAAAAGCTGAGGGTGCGGGTTTTGCTGGAGCTAAGAAGCAGCCAGAGAGCGGAAGACGGCGAGGACTTTGCCGAGAATCGTGATCGACTGCTGCGGCGTCAGGATGATCGGCTCCATCGTCGGGTGCGCGGGCTGCAGGCGGATGTGGTCGTTGTCTTTGACGAAGCGCTTGACGGTGGCCTCATCGCCCAACAGGGCCACGATGATATCGCCGGACTCGGCGGTGGGCTGCTCGCGCACGATCACGTAGTCGCCATCCAGAATCCCCGCCTCGATCATGCTTTCCCCTTTGACGCGCAGCGCAAAATGTTTTGCGGAAGATGAGGCCTTGCCCAGCAGCGATTCGTCCACCACAAGCTGGCCTTCGATCTGCTCTTCGGCCAACAGCGGCGTGCCGGCGGCGACTCGCCCCACGATCGGCACCCGAATGGCATGCTCCACCGCCTGAAACGCGGAATCCACCAGCAGCCGGATGCCCCGCGCGCCCCGCTTGCGCATGAGCACACCCTTCTTGGCGAGCGCATCCAAATGAGTGGTCACGCCGCGGAGACTCTTGATGCCCAACTGACTGCGCAGCTCACGGATCGTCGGAGGCCACCCGTGCTCCTTAATCCAGAACTGAATGGCGCTGACGACTTTTTCCTGACGCTCGGTCAGTGGCTTGGACATGGTAACCTCGCTTCGCTCGGTGGTGAACGGTTTATGGTGAACGGCGTACAGACATACTATACTAGACAAATGTCTATTTGTCAAGACGTATTAACTATCTGTTTATGAATGAGTTGCACCGTTTCGTCCAATTGATGTTTCAACGATTGAAGCGTCTGCGCATCCAGCGGATAGTCAAACAACCGCTCAAGAAACTTCGCTCCCTGCTGCAGCGCCGCCACCCCCTGCTGCAGGCGCTTGGCCTGCAGGTGTTGGCGCGCCACGTCCCACAGCAGTTGGGCCACCTTCACCGCCGCGTCTAGATAGGCGGGTTCGTTGTGCAGCGCATTCAAATAGGCGTTGAGCGCCTCCTCAGGTTTGTGCGCCGTCTCAAAGCCGCGTCCCATGCGCATCCAATATGCCACACCGACTGTCGGATCGGCAAAGCGGATGTCATGCTCCGGCACGAACGTGAGGCCCCAGGCGCGCAGCACCGGGTAACTATAGAGATGGAGAGAGAGTTGACGAGGCGCTCCGCGGCGCAGCGCGACCACCGCCGCCTGCATAGCCCGGCCGCGCAGGGCGGAGGAGAGCGTGGCGAACTCGTCAATCGAACGGATCGCCGTCCCGTTGATCTGCACGAGCAGATCTTCGGGGCGCAGATCAGCCAGAGACGCCTGCGACTGTTCCTCGACGCTGACGACCCGCACGCCCAGCGGGCTGTCCGCCACGACCACGCCGCGAAAGAGCGACGGCAGCTTGCCTTCGGCATGCGCCCCATCTACAGTCCATAGACCATAGACCATGGTCGATAGCAAAAACAATTGAAGGCTTCGTGTTTTTCTCATTGTTTGGCTATGGACTATGGACTATCGACTATGGACTGCCATTAGAGCATCGTTCTTCCACGAATCGCGACTTCCAGCAGCAAGAACAGGAGCGCGAATGGCAACAGCCAGCCGCGCAGCGGAAGACGGCGCTGTCCCCACGTCGTCGGCGGCACAAACGCGGCATCGGGGGCGTCCATCATGCCGCCGGTTGAGTGCGCCGCGCGGCGCAACAGCCCCTCATCCGGCAGCAGGCCCGGCTGCTCATCGCCACGTGCGGTCGGATGCCCGATGTGAATCCATCGCGCAGCAAACGCCGGGCGCGTCTCCCCGCCAGGCTGATCCGCCGAGCGCGCGCGAATCATCACCTGATACCAGCCGCTGGCCAGATCCGCCAACGAGGCTTTCCACCGCACCGGACTCAGCGGCACCAGGGCCAGCGGGACGGTGCGGCCATCCGCCATCACCAGCTCAGCGCTGGGCTCCTGCAGCGCGCCTTCGATCATCACCTGCGCCGGGGCGGAGGGGTGTTCTTCCACCCACACAAAGAGGCGCTCCAGCTCGCTGCGGCGCATCGCCCATCGCACGAGCTGCGCCCACACGTTGTGGAATTGGTCCCACCGCAGCCATTCGGCGCACCAGCGCGTGTCCGCATCCGAGGTGAATACCGCCACGCGCCCTAAGCCCACCGACCAGCGCGCCATCAACGGCGCGGATTCCGGGGGCTGCCGCATCTCCAACTCCACCTGGGCGCCGGGCTTAGCCGTCGTCGTGAAAAAACCTTTCAGCGGCGGAAAGGCGCGCAGCTCGCTGAACCATTCCGCCGCGGGCGCGCGCACCGGCTGATAGGCCCCCTCGGTAAACGGCAACGTCCCCAACACCTGCTGCGTATCCCGGGCCATCAATTGCGGCAATTCATTGAGATCTGTTAATTGATAGAACGTGCCGCCGGTGGCCTCAGCCATCCACTGCAGCAGCTCGACATTCACCATCATCCCGCCGATGCCCATCGTGCTGAGGGTCACGCGGTCCTGTCGGAATTGCGCCAGCAGCTCGCGATACGCAGCAATATTCACGTTCGTATTCCCGTCGGTCAGCAGCACCAGATGCTTGACCGTGGCCCCGCTCTCCTGCAACCGCAGCAACGAGGCCAGGAGCGCCGGGAAAATGTCGGTGCCGCCGGCGGCCTTCAGTTTCACCAGCCGATCGATGATCGTCTGCTTCGCCTGGGCGGCGGGCTGCACCTCCAGCACCACGTACGGCAGCGTATCAAACGTCAGCACGCCGATGAGATCTTCCGGCTGTAATTGCTTCACCAATTCAACCGCAGCGCGCTTGGTGGCGGCGATGCGCGGGCCGGTCATCGAGCTGGAGCGATCAATCGCCAGCATCACGCAGACGCGGCGCTTCGATTCTTGCGCGCCTTTGGGCTCGTAGCGCACCGGCAGCAGGCGATCCAGCGGGGCGTCGTGCGCGAGCTCCTCGTCGAGCCGTCCGCCCAGGCCCACCATCACCACGCCCAAGCCCATCTGGCGCACCGCGCGCTCCAGCGCGCCGACTTGCGCCTCGCTCAGCGCAGACTTCGGAAGATGAAACAACACCGCGCCGTCGTAATCGAGCCAGCCGCCGACCTCGGTCGGCAGTTCAGCCGGCGTGGCGACCGCCACATCCATTCCGAGCTGCTTCAGGGCCATGGCCGCCAGCGGCAGCGCGGCGGGGGGGTCCATCACCCACAACAGATGCGGCGGGCCTTCTACTTGCACGTAGACGGCACGATGTTCCGTCGCACCTTGCGCGGAGGTGAGAGCGACGTCCAGCGCCATGCTGCCGACCTCTACCGACGGCGCCGAGAGCGAGAGGACGTGCCAGCCCGGGGCGAGCGTATAGCGCCGCCGGAGGAGCTGCACGTCTTGCCCCTCCTCTTCGATGCGCTCACTCGTCGGGGTCAACAGGCGCACCGCCACATCGACGCGGCGCGCCTCCGTGGTGGCGTTGTGGACGGCCAGCGTCAGCGGCACCGCTTGCCCGCGCGCAACCGTCGGCGGCGCCTCGAGCGCTTCCCAGCTCACACCGCCGGTCGGCTCGGTGGACGGCACGACCACCGGAAACAGTTCGACCCCCAAGCGGCGCAGCGTGCCAACGGCCGTCTCCACATCGCCGCGGGTTTGGCGTCCGTCGCTGAGCAGGATGGCGCGCGTCGCCGCTGGCAGGGACAGCAGGGCGGCCTCCAGATTCGTGGCCTCGCGCGCGACAGGTGCGCGGCCCAGCGCGCGCTCCAGGGCCGAGGGATCGGCCAGCACGGTTCGGCCGGAGTCGATCACCGGCTCGGCGTGCGCGCCAAACGCCCACACCGCCCGGACGACCTGCGGGGGACGCTGCGCCTCAAGCGAGGCGATGCGGCGCGCGATCCACGCGGTCTGCGCGGCGTCGATGCTGTCCGATTGATCCGCCAGATAGACGATGGAGCGCGGCACCTGCGCCGGCTGGCTGATGGCCCAGCCGCGCAGCGCGGCCCACACGCACGCCAGCGTCGCCAGCCGCAGCCCGATGATCAATCTCCGTCGCCGTGGCTCAAGCGGCAGCGCCATTTAGGTTCGTCCCCGCCGCACGTAGAGCAGCCATTCGATCACCAGCAACGCCAACACCGCGCTGATCACCTGATGCGCCAACGGCACCCGTTCGGTTCTGCTCGAGGTGCCATCCCGCCCCTCGGCCGCGCCTCGGGGTGCTCGCCGAGGGATCCCGAGCATCGGCGAGGGAAGCACGCCGAGGGACGGCACGCGCTGCGGGCGCGACGACGGGGCGGCCGAATCAGTCGCTTCTTCCACGGCCCACGTCGAACGGCGCGCGTACGTATTCGACTCCACCGCATCGAAGAAATTCACGGCGCGCTCAAACCTCGCCCCACCCTGCGCCACGCGATACAGGCCGGCGCGATCCGTAGCGTCCTCGCGCAGCACGCCGCCCTCGTGCATCCGGCGCTCACGTGTCCCATCCGGACGCTCGATGCGCACAGGCCCCGCCGGCAGCGGACCCACCACCAGCGGCTCACCGGTCATCAGCAGCCCCTGCGAACCGGACAGCCACCGCACACTATTAAAAAACAGCACGATGAGAGAAAATGAGGACGGCGTGGCGGTCGGATCGATCGCGCACTGCACCAGGCGGCGCCCCTGCCGCTGCCCGGCGAGCACGAGCGGCACGCGCGTGCCCTTGGCCAGCGCCCACAGCACGGGCTCGCCCGATTCCAGTGTCGCCAGCGGTGTCACCGCAGTCGCCACCGGCTCCAGCGACCGGAGATACGTGGTGATCGCATGCGGTGCTACGTTGAGCCAGTACACCATGGCGGCCTGCGCGCGGGCCGTGTGGCCGGCGAAGACCAGCGACGACGACGGCCAGGCTTGGGCCTGACTGAGCTGATCGGTGATCAACACCTCGCTCGCTGACTCCGCAGCGACGGCCATCAGGGCCGAGCGGAGTGCCGAACGCGGTGGGCGTTCGGCCGCAGCCGCTGGCCCCGATCGAAGATCGAGGCGGCGCCACTGGATGCGCGGACACGCATCCAGCCACCGTCCGATCGTCTCCGCGAACGACGGAGCGTCCGAGGCGACGACGACGGACAGACGTGCACGGTCCTGCAGGGTGACCCATGCCTGATTATCGACGGCGAGCGCATCGTGCGGGGCGCTCACCTGCACCTGCACCGGCTCCTGCGGAGCGAAGGCCATCAGGGCCGAGGCCGGACGCCCGCCGCGTCCGGCATTCCGCCCCGACCCTGATGGTCGGGGCTCCACGGGTGCCGGAACCGGCAGGGTTTCGGCCTGTTCGACCGCCACGGAGAGCGCCACCGGCAGGCGCTGGTCCGCCTCCAGGCGCAGGCGCTGCTGGGTCAGCACGCGGCCGCGCTGCCGCGCCTCGACGGACACCTCTTGCGCCTCGCCGGAGAAATTCTGAATCGTCACGATGAGGCGCGCCTGATCGGGCGAGGCGCCGCCCACCGGGGCAGGCACACACAGCGGTTCGTACGCATCCACCCCGAGAATCGCCACGTTGGGCAGCGGCTCGCCCACCGACTCCACCCGCACCGAGGGAGCGAGCGCCTCCGGCGCCGGCTCATCCGTCGCTGCCACCGTCTCATCCGGAGCGGCCCCCAATAGCACCTGGCCCAACCGCGCGGCAGAGGACAACCGCCCGCCCAGATCGGACGCCGAGGCGGCTCCCACGAGCTGCTGCAGCGCGAACCGATCGCCGGTCGGCTCCGGCGTCAAGGCGCGGACCGGCGCGGTGGTGACGAGCAGGGCGCGCTCGCGCGATCCCAGATGCGCGATGCGCGACAGCAGGCGCGCCTTCGCAGCGGAGAGCAGCGGGCTGCCGCGATGCGTGGCTTGCAGGCTCGCCGAGGTGTCCAGAATGAGCAGGACGGTGCGCGTCGCATGACCGCGGAAGGCCGGCTCGGCGAGTGCGAGCGCGATCAGCACCAGGCACGCCGCTTGCAGCCAGAACAGCCAATTCACCACCACGCGTTGACGGCGGGCGGGCCGGCGGCGCAGCAGATGCGCAAACGGCACGAGGCTGGAGACGCGAATCTGGTGCTTCGACGTCGCGTACCGCCACAGCCACACCAGCACCGGCACGCTCGCCAGCCACGCCAATCCGAGCGGAAATAAAAAATTCATTCCAAGAATCCTCTGGAGGGCAGCGTCTTCAGCACCGCCTCCTCCAGCGACTCATCCAGCCGATGCTGCGCGAAGGCGATGCCGGAGCGCGTGCAGAAACGCGAAAGCTGCTCGTTATGCGCCAGCACGGCGCGCTCCAGCTCTTCCGCGCCATAGGCCAGCTCATGCGTCTGGCCGCTTTCGCTGTCGACGAGCACGCCTCCGCGAAACAGCCGCGCCGGATGCAGCTCCTGCGGGGTGAGCACCTGCAGCAGCTTCAGCTCCACGCGCTGCATCATGAGCCCATGCAGCGCCTTGAACAGCTCCGCGGGAGCCACCAGCCCGTCGGTGACCACGATCGCCGATCCGCCGTGGATGCGCAAGCTCGCCTGCGCCTTGCGCATCCATTCAGCCATCGGCACCGAACCGCGCGGCGTCACGCGGCCGGCCCACTCCGTGAGCTGGTTCAGTTGCGCCCGACGCGTGCACCACGGCGTGGCGTGGGGCACGCCGGGGGCGATCCAGCTCATCCGCACCCGGTGATGCCCGATGAGCGCAACGTACGCCAGGCACCAGGCCAGCTCCAGGGCGCGCGTAAATTTCTTCGGGGTCGGCAGCGCCATCGACGCGGTGGCATCCACGATGATCTCCACGGAGAGCTCCACTTCTTCCTGGTAGGTCTTCACATACAGCCGATCCAGGCGGGCATACAGATTCCAGTCGATGGAGCGGATGTCATCGCCGGGCGTGTAGGGGGCGTAATCGGCGAATTCGATGGAGGAGCCGCGCCGGGCAATCGCATACCGGCCTCCGAGGACGCTGCCCCACCGCATGCGGCGGATGGCCAACTGCAGCGCTTCCAATCGTCTGAGCAGCGATGGGTCAAGCGGTGTGCGCGTGGGCATGCCAGCGAGGACAACCGGCTCGTTACGAGGCGTGGATCGGCTCGATCAATTCGCGCGCGATGTCCCAGGCGTTGCGGCGTTCCGCCTCCGCCTCGAAGGAGAGCACCAGGCGATGATTCAGCGCATGAATCGCCACGGCGTCCACGTCCTCAAAGCTGACGTTGACGCGTCCGCGCACCAGGGCCAGCACCTTGGCCCCCATCAGGATCGCCTGCGCGCCGCGGGGACTGGCCCCATACCGCACCCAGCGCGTCGCCGCGCTCCCCCGGCCGTTGTCGGGGCCCTCGCGCTGTTCGGAGAGGTTCGGGCGCGTGGCGGTGATCAGCTTCACGATGTAGTCCTCGATGGGATGGGCGACCAGCACCTCGCGCACCAACTGCCGCGCGTGCAGAATCCATGTCTTCGCCTGATCCGCCGGCAACACCTGCCGCGCGCTGGGCACCTCGGCCACGGTGGTGCGCTGGAGGATGCGGGAAAGCTCCTCTTCCGACGGGTAATCCACGAGCACTCGAAATAAAAATCGATCAAGTTGGGCTTCCGGTAAAGCGTACGTACCCGTCTGTTCTATGGGATTTTGGGTGGCGATGACGAAGAACGGCTCATCGAGCTGATGGGTGGAGCCGGCGATGGACACCTGGCGCTCTTCCATCGCTTCCAGCAGTGCTGACTGCGTCTTCGGCGTGGCGCGGTTGATCTCATCGGCGAGCAAGATGTTGGTAAACACCGGCCCCTTCGCAAACTCAAATGCCTTATGCCCGGCGCGATCGACCACCAACTGCGTTCCCAAAATATCGGCCGGCATCAGATCGGGCGTGCACTGAATGCGCCGGAACTCCACGCCGAGCGCCTTCGCCACCGATTTGGCCAGCAGCGTCTTGCCCAGGCCGGGCACGCCTTCCAACAGGATGTGCCCGCCGGCGAAGCAGACCACCAGCAACGTTTCCACCACATCCTGCTGGCCGACAATCACCGTGGCCAGCTCCTTCTGCAACGCACGAAACATCGTGCGAAACTCTTCCGGCTGCATCGCGAGCTGCGCGCTCATTGGGACGATCCTTCCAGTTGCTCAAACACCGGCTGATATTCCGGTGGAATGGCGTGTTGATGCGTGGCCGATTCGGGTGCGGCCTCCGCGGCCAACTGCGTCGCTTCCCGTGCCTGCCGCGGTGTCTGTGTCCCGATGTCACGAGACGGCGCGCCGAGGCCCCCGCCCTGCCGCACCGCCGCGGTGGCGTGCGTGTCCATCTCAAGTGGCAACGGCAGGCGGCTGGTCGCACCGGGAGGCGGCTCCAACGACGCCGCCCCATACAACTCGGGATCGGTGCTTGTGCCCGGAGCCGGTGCCGCAACGTGCTGAGCTTCCAACTGCGCCTGCAGCGTCTTCAATTCTCCGGACAGCTCTTTGAGTGCCTGTTGGATGTCGGCTCTCAACGCTTCGGTGCCCGCGCCAACTTGCCCCGCCGCCTGCCCTCGCTGCGAGCCGCGCTGTTCTTGCGTTCCTTGCTGCTGTCCTTGCGTTCCCTGTGCTCCCTTTTGTTCCTGCTGTCCCTGCTTGTCCTGCGCGCCTTGCTCCCCTTGCGTTCCCTTCGTTCCCTGTGTTCCTTGTGTTCCCTTTGTTCCCTGTGTTCCCTGATTTCCCTGTGCGCTTTCCGTTCCCTGTCTTCCTTTTTGTTCCTGCTGTCCCTGCTGCGATTGTTGTGATTGCGATGGCGATTGCTGCTTCTGGGGCTGCGACTGTTGTGGCTGCTGTTGCGGCTGCGGAGACTGCGGCGGTGGTGGCAGCTCGGGTGGTGGCGAAGGCGGCTCGGGTGGCGGGAGTGGCGGCGGTGATGCCATGCGGGCCAATTGCGTCGTCCCGACACCGGTCGGGGCAGGCCATGGCCAGAGCCAGATCAGCAGCAGCAATCCGGCGAACATGAACGCCGTGCGGGACATCACTGATGGCGACCGGTGCGCGGCGGCTTCAAGCGAGTGTTCGGTCTCCTGCACCAGGGTGGCATAGAGCGCGGGCGGTTCAGGGGCGTTCGCAAATTCAGCCGCAGTCATCAGCCGCGCCTGCAAGCCGAGTTGGCGATCCAGTGTCGCCAGGGTGGCGCGCGCCGAGAGCCAGCCGCGCCGCAGCCGCCATCCTTGCCACGCGGCTAACGCACCCCACAAGGTTCCAACGGCCAACATCACCATCTGTGGCGACCGCGCGGTCTGCGGCATCCGCCGCACCATGAGTGCTGCGCACGCCATGCCGAGTGCGAGCGTCAGCGCCGCGCGCAGCATCACGCAACGCTGATAACGGCGCACCACCTGTGCCAGAGCGAGCGGGAACGTTTCGGACATCTTACGGAAGAGGACGCATTTCGAAGTGGCCGCCGGCGAGGCGGCCGTCGCGCACGTCTTCATCCACCCACACGCGAGTGGGTGTCCCCGTGGATGGCGCGTCCTGCGGCAGCGCCGCCGGAGCGGCGGCCAACTCATGGCCCAAGGCGACGCGCTCGTGTTGCTCGCGCGCCTTGTCCACGTGTCCTTCCACCATCAGGCCCGCCAGCGTGCCCACCAGCGCCCCCACCGTCCCGCCGATGCCAGGCACGATGAACGAGCCGGCAATGCCGCCGGCGGTCTGCCCCACCTGTGTGGGCGATACGCCGGAGCAGCCCGCCAGGATGAAGACACTTGCGATTCCCACAACTCGATGCGCGCGCATGCAATCAGAGTGTATGCTACTCCAATCCCTTCTTCTTGACAAGCCGTCCCCACACCGGTATATATAGGTACGCACTATGAGTCTAGCCATCACAGTCACCAACCTCACCAAGCGCTACGACGCCACCGTCGCGCTTGATCATATTTCGTTCGAGGTGCGTGCCGGAGAAATCATGGGCTTCTTGGGGCCCAATGGCGCCGGAAAAACGACCGCACTGCGCATCCTCACCGGCCTGCTCGCCCCCACCGAAGGATCGGTCACGATCGACGGGCTGGATGTGCAGACCCACTCGTTGGAGATCCGCCGCCGCATCGGCTACATGCCGGAGAACGTGTCGCTCTATCCGGAATTGCGCGTGCAAGAATACGTGGACTATCGCGCGCGCCTGAAGGGCGTGGCGCGCGCGCAGCGGCGCGCACGCGTCGATGAGGTGATGCAGCAGTGCGGCGTCACCGAGGTGCGGCGCAAGCTGATCGGCCGGCTCTCCAAAGGGTTTCGCCAGCGCGTCGCGCTGGCCGATTGCCTCGTGGGCCGGCCCGCCATTCTCATCCTCGATGAGCCCACCGTCGGCCTGGATCCGAACCAGATCCGCCAAGCGCGCGACCTCATCAAATCGCTGGGCGCGCGCACCACCATCCTACTCTCCACCCATATCTTGCCGGAAGTCGACATGCTCTGTCAGCGCGTGACCATCATCAACCAAGGGCGCATCATCGCCGTGGATACCCCGGCGAATTTGCGCACGCGCGCCGCCGGGCGGCAGGTCGTGCAGGTGGAGCTGCGCGGAGAAGAAACGGCCATTGAGCCGGCCCTGCGGCAGCTTCCTGGGGTCGCCCAAGTGAGGCGCCAGAGCCGCACCGACGGCTGCGTGACTTTTGAAATTGAAGCCGCCGGCCAGACGGATGTGCGCGAGGCGATCTTCAAGCTGGCGGCCGAGCGCGGCTGGGCCGTGCGCCACCTGGCCCAGGCGCAGACCTCGCTGGAAGACGTGTTCGTCCATCTGACAACTCAAGAAAATATCTAATGCTGGTAAATGGTAACTGGTAATTTCACGAAGATGAGCGAGGGACACAAAGTTGCTTTTTTCAATTACCAATTACTGATGACCAATTACCAAAAGGGGCGCTGTCAATGAATAACCTTCTGGCACTCACCGCGCGCGAATGGAAGGCGTTTTGGTATTCCCCCATCGCCTACGTGGTGGGGGCGTTCTTCTTGCTCATGCAAGGGTGGGTGTTTTGGCTGCTCATGACGGTGCTCAACGACCCGCGCGTGGATCCGAGCTGGCGCATCGGCCAATTCTTCTTCGGCGGCACCTTCTTTTACTGGATTTCCGTCTTGATGATCGCGCCCCTGCTGACCATGCGCACCTTCAGCGAGGAAAAACGCACCGGCACCATCGAAGTGCTGCTCACCGCGCCCGTGACTGACGCGCAGGTGGTGCTGTCGAAATTCTTGGGCGCATGGCTCTCCTACGGCGCGCTGTGGGCGGCCACCGCCGGGCTGTTCGTGATGATGCGGCTGTTCACGCCGTTGGATTGGGGGCCGATTCTGACCGGCTACCTGGGCACGTGGCTGCTGGGCGGCTTGCTCATCGGCGTCGGCATCTTGGCCTCCAGCCTCACGCGCAACCAGGTGATCGCCGCGGTGGTGAGCTTCGTGCTGATCATGCTGCTCTTTTCGGTGGGGTTTTTGGATGCGTTCATCACCGATCCGCAATCGAGCAAGATCATCCGCTATCTGTCGCTGATGGAACAACTGCGTGATTTCTCCAAAGGCATCATCGATACGCGGGCCGTCGTCTACTACCTCACCGCCACCTCCATCGCGCTGTTTCTGACGGTGCGGGCGGTGGGCAGCGCACGGTGGCGAGCTTAAAAAACAGTGACGAGTGACCAGTGATGAGTGAAAGCATGAAGGTGCGACACATCCGTTGGTGGATCAGCGGCTTGAATCTGGCCGTCACGATGCTGCTGCTGGGCGCGCTGTTTCTGTTCGTGAATTTTATCGCCAGCCGCCGCTACGTCCGCCTGGATCTCACCAAGACGAAGATCACCGCACTCTCGGAAAAAACGACCACCACCCTCAAGCGCCTGCAGGAACCGCTGCGCCTCATCGTGTTCTACCAGCCCAGCCAGCGCTTGTACGAACTGGTGCGCGATATGCTCACCGAGTACGAGCGCTTCAGCCCGCAGCTGCGCGTCGAATACGTGGACCCGGATCAAGACCCGGCGCGCGCGGAGCAGCTGGTCAAGCAGTTTGAGATTACCCGCGCCAACGTGGTCGTCGTGGAATCCGGCGACCGCCACAAGTATCTCTCCGACACCGACATGGCCGAGTACGACTACAATGCGATGTCGATGGGCGGCGGCCAGCCCACCGTCAAAGCGTTTAAGGGCGAAGAGGCACTGACCTCGGCCATCATCAGCGTCACCGAACACACGCAGCCGCTGGTGTGGGTGACCGCCGGCCACGGCGAGAAGGCGATCACCGACGGCCAGCCGTCCGGCCTCACCAACCTGGCGCGCCGGACCGAGCAAGACAACATCCGCCTGGAAACCGCCACCGTGCTAGAGCACACCGACATCCCCAAGGACGTCAACGCCGTGTTCATTCCGGGCCCGAACCGGCCCTTCGCCGAGGCGGAAGTGGGGCTGCTGCGCGCCTATCTCGACCGAGGCGGGCGGCTCTTACTCCTCATCGATCCCCTGCAGAACAGCGGGCTTGAGGGGCTGCTCGCACCCTGGGGCATTGCGGTGAACAACGACATCGTCGTCGACCCGACCCGCCAACTCCCCTTTGTCTCACCCGCGAATCTGTTCATCACCACCTACACGAAACATCCCATCGTCGAGCACATGGCCACGTTCATGACGCTCTTTCCCCTGGCGCGCTCGGTGCAGCCCACCGCCACGCTGCCCGAGGGAGTCCAAGTGCACAAACTGGCGATGACCTCGCCCCAAGGGTGGGGGGAGACGGATCTCAACACCAGCCCGTTTAAATTTGACGAGGGCAAAGATGCCAAAGGGCCGGTGACCATCGCGATTGCGGCCGAACGCAAGACGCCTCAAATCACCCGCGTCGTGGTGCTGGGAGACTCCGATTTTGTCTCCAACGGCCAGCTCTCCAACATCGGCAACGCTGATCTGGCGCTGGGGGCGCTGCACTGGCTGGTCGAGCAAGAGCGGCTCATCGGCATCGGCCCGAAGCCGTTGGAGTCCATCAAACTGCAGATGACCGCCACGCAGATGAGCGGGGTGTTTTGGTTCAGCTTCGCCGGATTGCCCTGCCTGCTCGGCGCGCTCGGCGCGCTGATGTGGTGGGTGAGACGCCAGTAACCGCATGAAGTGGAAGACGACCCTCCTGTTGCTCGCAGTCACCGTTGGCATCGGCGCGTACGTCTCGCAGGTTGAACTCAAGCAGCCCTTGCCGGAAGAGCGCCAAGCGCGCTCGAAGCGCATCCTGCAGCTCTCGCTAGATGACGTGACGGCCCTCGCCGTCGAAGTCCCGCACGCCAAGGTCGTCCTCAAGAAAGACGGCGACACCTGGCGCCTGACGACCCCCCTCAACGCCCGGGCGGAGCGTTCGCTGATCCAGCGCATCCTCGGCGAAGTCTCGTGGCTTGACGCGGAGCGCGTCTTGGCCGGCACGAAGGAGAAGCCCCTGGATCGCGCACCGTATGGCCTCGCCCCCGCGAAAGGCACCCTGGTCATTTCAACGCAGCAAGGTGAGACGACGCTGCTGTTTGGCAACCCATCGGCCGTTGGAGACACTCGCTACCTGGCGCGCACCGATCGACCGGAGGTGTTTGTGGCCGGCTCGTCGCTGTTCGACACGCTCAATCAGTCGGCGGACTCGTACCGCTCGCGCGAGCTGGTGGGCATCGACACCACCAGGCTGGCGGGTCTCACCCTCTCCTCACCGACCGCATCCTACGCCTTGATCAAGGAGAACGGCCTGTGGCGGCTGACGGAACCGCTGCAGGACGCGGCGAATCCAACCGCAGTGGGCGCGCTCCTGAGCCATCTGAATGGGCTGCGGATTGAACGATTCGTGGATGAGCAGGCGGAGGTGAGTGCGCACCCGGAGTGGGGCTTTCAGACGCCGAGCGCGAAGCTGACGTTGACGGTGGGAGGCCGTGCGACGGCGCTTGAGATTCTGATCGGTGGGGGAACCAGCGACAACGCGCAGCAACGGTATGCCACGCGCAGCGACGAGCCGACCCTCTACGCCGTCACCGGCACGGACGTCGAGGCACTGTCGCTCGATCCACAGACGCTGCGCGCGAAAGCGCCTGCGACTAAGCCGCCCGCTGCCACACCGTGAGGAACGTTTATTGCGGCGGGGTGACCCCTCCACCTGCTGCCGGCCCAACCGGCCCCGCGCGTTGCGCGGTGCCGCCTTCGGCGGCTGCGGCGGGTGGCGGGGTGATGCTGACGATTTTCACTTTAAACTGCAACGTCTTGCCCGCCAGCGGATGATTCATGTCGAGCGTGACACTGCCATCCGGGTGCACGTCCCGAATCGTCGCGCGGAATGGACGCCCTTGGGCATTGGTGCCCTGTAACATGCTCCCCACGGCCGGCGTGAGATCTTTCGGGAGCTGCGCTTTGGCCACCTCTGCGATGGCGGCGGGATTCACCGCGCCGTAGCCGTCTTCCGGTTGCACGGTCACCTCGCGCTCATCCCCCACATGCAGGCCGGCAAGTTGCCACTCCAGCCCGGGAATGATCTGGTGGCTGCCCTGCACATATTCCAGCGGCTTGCGGCCGGCGCTGGTGTCGACGGCCTTCCCCTCGACCGTCAGCGTGTAGTCCATCGCCACGGTCATGTGATCCGCAATCGCCACTGACGAGGCCGAGGCTTCGGTTGCGGGCGCAGCGTCTTCTGCGTGGGCCGTCAACATCCACAATGGACTCGCGAACGCCAGCGCGGCCGCGACGACCACACGACGATACGCCCTCTCTCTCATGCGTCCTCCTGTTGATCGCTAGATAAAAAAACCATTTTTACTATACGCCCCCCCCTGACGATAAATCAACCCCGTGAGATGGCGGCTTCGCCTATCTCATGGGGTCAAGCGGCTGGACCCATCGGACGCGCGAGGGGTGACGGACGCGGCGTGGTAAAGGACTAACGCACGTGTTTCAGGAAGCGACGGACTTCGTTGTGGTTTCCGACGAAGGTGAAGCGTATTTCATCATCGATGCGCCAGCACAACACCCGCTGGGCGAGCCCGCACCGTATCTCCCATAACTTTGGCGCCAGTCTGGTGAGGCCAAATCCCGCCGGCAACTGGTGAGCCTCGAGCGCTCGAATAAAGAACTCGACGCGCTGCTTAATGTCTAGCTGCTGGAGGGGAGTGAACCGCTTGAGGCTGCGTGCAAAGGACGTATCGAAGGCGTACCGAACCACTACAGACCCCAGAGATGCTGTAGCGCAGCGCTTTTCGTGCGGAACGTTCGCTGTCCGACACCGCGTTTGGACACATCTGCCAAGAACGCGATCTCTTGATCAGACAGGGCGGACTTCGGCGCCGTCGTCGTCGACGTCAACAGGACTCGTGTCCCTTGAATCATCAATCCAACACGACCGCCCTTCCCACCTACATGCAGGACTTGCCGAACTCGTGCGGGCAACCGCAGTTCGCCATTGGCTTTCACATCCGTCGCCGTATATCTGCTTTGCGTCATCGCTAAACCTCCTCCTCTAATCCTCTGCAGCGGCTGCCATCGTGGCAGCCGCGGAATGCCGAGCGCGGCGGGCGCTCGGCCTTGGGTATTTACGCAGCGTCCTCCCTGCTTGGAAGTGTACCACGATGGCGCAGGGCCGTCCAATTAAGGGGG